>Ga0157364_1006230_pt1 | contig 12232 bp, 12 predicted proteins | sample AttsexASBM2_FD_111476 | JGI IMG/M metagenome (GOLD analysis project Ga0157364, IMG submission 111476) | Fungus gardens microbial communities from leaf cutter ant in Ribeirão Preto, State of São Paulo, Brazil - Atta sexdens ASBM2 | ecosystem: Host-associated > Fungi > Mycelium > Unclassified ...
CAAGTTCAATTGTGTGAATCTATTCAGCAGTTCATGAGATATTAGCAGATAAAGCTTTTACAGCTACTGATGGCCTGATATCTCAGTCATTCATTGTTGCTTTTGTACATCCCACATATATGTGGATAGCTCTCATTTGGGGCTTTCCAGTACAACTTAGTTTGTGAAAATAGGTCTACTAGTTGTGGAGATATAAGCTGAATGAAGTTTGTGACAGTCTATATATTATTGAAGAAATAGTATCTACCAATGTATTCAAATTAAAACTACTAGCTTCAATGAAAATTTACCCAGTTGTGAATGTCAGTTAAGTAGTGAAATATAGAGAACTAAAGAAAGGATGGAAAGTAGTAGAAGAAAACCAATAAAAATAAAAGGAGTAAAAAGTGAGAGATAGAGAAAATAAAGAGAAGTAATAAAGTGCTTAATACAATAAAAAGAATTTACAGTAGAACTTAATATATGTGAGAGAGAAAAATATTTAGAAAATACAAAAGAAGTAGTAGCTAAGTTTGAAGACAAGTGTTATAACTTAAGCTTTAAGTTAAGACAAAAGATATACTCTTGTATTAAGTAACACAAGAGAACTCAATAAAGTTTCTAGCACAAGCTAGTCTACTTCATATACTATAGACTGTAGTCTGCACATACTACAACTAACCTACCTGAAAGTTCATATACTTTTCATAAGGCTAATATATTATTGTCATATTATATAATATTACCTGTTCTAGAACCTTTTACAACCTTCTATGTCATGTGATTGTATGACTACATTATAACAGGTATCACACTTCCATTATGCATTATGTCACATCACACCTTTTTTTAATAAATAATTTTTTATATGGAGTATGAGAGTAGACCATAGTAACTACTTCATAACTACAATAAAGATAGAAAAGCTATAAATTCATATGATATTTTCACCAAAGATGAAAGCATCTTGATTGAACTCCAAAAATAAGACAAATTGGTTGATATTGTCTCTATTGAGATTCCAGTATTTGTTGAACCTTCTACAATCATATAGGATGTAATATCTTAATTTGATTGGATAATTTCTACACAAACAACTAAAATCTTCTCTTGGGAAAAATTTGAGATGATATTCTCCTATTGGAGTATGATTTGTTATAGCTTGAGTGGCTCACACATATAATGAATTTGAAAACCCAAACTGCTCTAACTAAGAACCTCCTTGGGTATAAGAAGAAATCATCTCTGTGAAATTGTTGCTTAGAAATTTAAGGAAATTTCTTCTCTTAAGGTCTAACTTGATAAAATCTCTTTGCCATTCTTGAATAATGTCATCACTTTCCTTCTTTTTGTCAAATAACCATAACCTTTTGTTAGGATAAAGTAGAACAAGGTTGAAATTCTTCATCTCTCTGTCCACTACTATATGAAGATGCTACTTCTCACTACTAGAATAATCTCAGAATTCAATGGAATTATTCAACTGTTGATTAAAGAATGTTTTGAGTTCTTTAGATATTGTTATTGACTGTAGTTGATAAGGATGAATCTTTAACTCAAAAATCATATAAGCTACATGTAGAGCATCTATGATAACTATGATGTGAGAGGAATTTGTTATTGATACTACTTGATTAATCTCACATCTGAGCAAAAATAACTCTGCTTCTGTAGAAGTGATATTGATAGTATGATGGAGAGTTTTCTTCAATACCTAATTGAAGAAATGAACATGAGTGATAGACATGGTAACACTATTTTTGATACTAGCATCTGAGATGATAATGACTGTGTTAGATTCATTAGATGTATCAAAGACTACTTCATTAAGTTTATGGCAATAAGCTCTTTTACTTTTGTCAGAGTGATAATCTGCTTCATAAAAATAATAACAACTAGAGAAAGAATTGCTAAGTCTAGAACTCAGACAAAACTCCTCATTAAGAGAATCAAACAAAGGAAAAATACTATTAAGACAAGAATTCGAGTTTCTAACAGAACTTTTGATGTTCATTCACTGTTTGGAAGTCATGTTTTCCAGCAATAGTCAATGATAATTTGAGAAAGAAGTATATCTTTCCTTAAGTAAGGATTTAATAGCATAATTGTGAGAAAGAGTGGCCATTCATAATTGATCATGACTGCTTAGTTTTTTGAGATGAAGATGAATTGAAATTAAACCAGCAATAGCTTCAATTCTAATGGTGGACAAGGTTTGAAATACACCTAGAATCTATAAGGTTACTTGACATTTCATTTTGTTAAGCTCTTTTAAAGAATAGAAAAGTGGCACTTTATTGTAGTACCATAGCATGAAACTATATAGAGTAATAAAAAAACACACATTCTGTAAAGAAGTCATTTCTGATAGGAGGGAAGTCCACATGTTGAATTTACAAGCATCTTCATCTCTTTGATGGTTAGCAGAGCTTTGTTAGCATAATACTTGATATAGTACCAGAATAAAAGCTTTCTATCAAAAAAAAACTCCAATTATTGCTAAAACTTCTTGGGATAAGGAACAGGACCTCTAATATGACTAAGGTTCAATGAAGAAGGATTGAAAGGCCCATATGATCTGGAAAGATAAAAAACTTCAGTTTTTCCATGCTTGATAACAAGTCCAAAGAGAGAGATAATGATATTATAACTACAAAAAAGAATTGAATTGGTTTTTTCAAGATGTTTTTCTTATGAAATAAAAAGACCATTATCTACAAACAAAAGAAACTGAAATTTTTAGGTTTTTAGCTCTTTTTTCAAAAATATGAAGAATGGAAAATAAATAAAGAGCTGACAAAATGGACAATAAGCAAGAACCTTGCTCTAGACCAATGTCTATATTAAAGAAAAACTGTTCCAAATATCAAGAGAAGAAGTTGGTAATTAAGCAATGAGAAAATGCCAAAGTACTTGTCTAAATATTTTTAACTATCCTAAGTAAATTAGGTAAGTAAGAAAGTTACCCACATCAGTGGTAGATCATTGTTTTAGTTCTTCAAGTTGATTGGGATGAATAAAGTTTTTTGAAATCACTTGAAACTGTAATCTTTCACTGATAATTTTTAATCAATTTTCCTAATGTATTCAAAAGAACAATAGGACAAAAGCATTTAGAAGAGTTATAAGACATCTTGTTGAGTTTTGGCATGATGATAGAAGTTGATATCTTGAAATAATTCAGCTAATGTTCTAAATTAATGCATATATTAGCAATATTGACAATTGCATTCAACCCTAAATTGTTTTTAATGATATACTTAATATATTTCCACAAGATTTTGTCTGGTTCTGGTGACAACAAATCACTACATTTAGTAATAACATTCCTGAACTCATCTTTTGAAGATGGCATCCATTCTATTATAGGTTTAGATGGAATTTCATCTAAGCAGTTGACATTAATTTGATAATCTTGAGTAAAGTTGAACATTTGGTAAAACACATGCCAAAGATCATCCAATTTTAAGTAAGGTTAACCATTGAACCATAATACTTTGATGGCAAGGAGTTTTTGTTTTTTGACCTAGTTCATAAAATTCTAGGTATTATAGTGTACTTGTACACAAACATTTTTCTTTTCTTTTATCTATTTCTTTTCTTTTCTTTTTCTTTTATTATTTAACAAGAAAGAGGCACATGACTACAGTCACATAACATGTCATATGATATAAGGTCATAGGTCTAGACTCTGGGAGAAAGAACTAGAAGAATAATGTTAAGGTATATGTCAACAGCATGTTTACCTCATGGTTAATATATGGATATTAGGGTAAGGTTATTTATTATTAGCACAGACTATGTATCTATTATATAAATAAGGTAGCAATACATTGGGAACTCTTTGTCAAGTTCTTTTATGATCCCCACTTGATATCTGCCTTCAGATTTATTGCTTGTATTATTATTAGTCTTTTAACTCGTAGTTACTACAACACCAGAATCTTTGATTTTTGGTCACAATTTCTTTGATCTTTTCATCAAAGAATACTTTTCAAATATATAGTCTCTAAGATGTAGATCTGGATAGAGATATAAAATAGATATGCAACCTTTTCAAGAGATAAGTCTGATATATAAAGAAAAAATAGGCTAACAAAATTCTAAGAAAAGTAGTAGCAGATGAGATATGAAAAATCTGTCAATGAATAACAAGATATAGAAACTATCTTATTCTAACAATATCAAGAGGTCCAGAACTATCTTATTACAACCTTAAGCTTGGCTCAGATTGCAACTCAGGCAAAGACTTGAGTAAGAATATGTTACAATCAATGCCTCCTGGAGACAGCATGGAGAAGAGTCAAGGGTATGATGACATGATCAGCTGTGCTGCAAGTAGTCTCAGTCAGTGCCTCATGTAGTAGGTGCTACAACCTTATCTTATTTCTATTGTTTCCTCATGTTATTAACCTCATGTACTACACATTGTTTCTCTTCTAACTAGTATATATAGCATAGATACTATCCTGTATCCTTATGCTTTACCACTTCTATACATCCCTTATCTTTTCTCAAGTCTTTGCCTAAGTGCAACCTGAGCTTTAGCTTAAGGTTGTAACATTTGGTAAAGCATTGATAAGCTCATCTTGCAAGAGAGGTGTAAAAGAGACAAACCTAAGGACAAAACTAGACAAAGTTACCTGTTGGAAAGAACCACGATGAGTTCTAGATGAACAAATGATATCAAGGCATTGTCAGAACAACTAGGATCTTTACAGATCAAGGCCTCAGAAGAAAGCACAAGCAACAAATGAACAGATACAGAAATATCAGTAGCACCAGCACCAGCACCAATGAAAGTAATAGGCCAAGGGAACAGCCAGGCAAGATTGCCAAAGAACATAGTACTAGACCTAGGGTGGTTTGACAGTGACCAAACAAAATTTGAAGACTGGTAGAGAGAAATCCGTCTATTCCTCAAGAGCAACAGAATAGTTGCAGCCGACGAAAGGATTACAGCAGTACTAGCCCAACTCAGAGGGGATGTAGCAGGAATTTATGCACAGAAGAAGATCGACGAACTAGAATACACCAATGATACCCAGAGCTGGAAAGAGTTTGTCAAAGAAATCAAGACAGCGTTCAGCAACAAGAGCAAAGCAGCAGATGCAGAATGGAAAATAGAAATATTCAAGCAGGGCAAGAAACACATTGCAGACTTCATGATCAAATTTGAAGCATTGGCCATGAAGGCAGATACAGACAATTTACATGCCATATTCTTATTAAAGAAGAATGTGCAACACAATATTATCAAGACAATACTGGGTTATCCACCTATAACAATGCCTGAGACATTCAAAGAATGGAAAGTGGCAATCACATCAGTAGGACAAGAATATGAATCTATGGAAGGGATACATGACTACAAGACCAGCACTAGAACAATTTATGGAGAATAAGGACAACCAATGGACATTGGGAAGTCTAATGATAATTTTAAAGATGAGAAGCCCAAGTGCTTCAACTACAATAAGTATGGCCATATGGCAAAAGAATGCCAATTGGAAAGGAAGGAACGAGAAACACAAACATGTTTCAAATGTGACAAGAAGGAGCATATTGCCAAAGATTGCAAAGAAAAACAGACAATAAAGAAATAAAAGGTGCAAGAAGAATCAGACAATGAAGACAAAGAGAACAAACAGGGTTTTGGCAAAGATCTCAAGTAGGCATGGTACAAGAGATCTCCCATATAAATTCCCAGAATAATAAATATATTATTCCGAATTGCCGAGCTAGTGAGGTGTTGTAGCAACCACTCACCGGAATGGCACTTGTGATATGCTGACTTCAGCAAAGCTCTCAGTAGGCTATCTAGTAGTAGGGATTACAAGAGAACTTGACAAGGAGCCCTTGCTGCATTGCTCCTCTATTTATATAAATACTACATGGTCCATACTACAACAATGTGTCTACCTCATATCCTATTACTCATCCACCATGCTTCTACCTCAAGGCCACCATGCCATGTCCATGTGCCCTGATGTCATACTTCTTTAATCTCCATCATATATGTGTACACCATGTATATGAGGAACCATTGTTCCTTGATGTCATCCCTAACTCTAACTCCTTCTAGACTCTTTCCAATCCTTCTGGACTGTTCTAGCCTCTATCACATGACTTCCAGGTCACGTGCTCTTCCTCTGTTGTAGACTAATAATTATCTATCTATCTATGTCCAGCTAATCCTAACTCTAGCCAAAGTCTGTCCACACTCTTGTCTTATAACATGAGGGAAAGAAGGAATTAAACATGCAAGCAAACATCAAGACAAAGAATGGCAAGAAGTTGAAAGTGAAAACATTGGTAGACTCTGGCTGTATGCACACAGGGATCGATGAACAACTAGTCAAAGACAAAAGAATTCAAACCAAGCTAATAAACTTCTCTTTTGAAGTATTCAATGTTGATGAAACAAAGAACGGAGAGGTAATCAAGGTGGCACCTCTAGAAATCAAAATCAATGGACACAAGGAAACTTTGGAAGCAGCAGTAACGGACCTGGATGGAACAGACATGTTCCTAGAACACGACTGGTTGGTTAAACATAACCCAGAAGTTAACTGGAAGAATAGAATCATCAAGTTCACAAGATGTCCAGGAAATTGTACAATGAAACACAAAGACATACAATTCAACTCCAGAAGAACCAAGGCAATGGAAACAACAGATAATAAGAAACAGGACAATGGGGAAATTGGAAAGGAACCAGACAAGACAAATTCAGAAGATTTACCAGAATACATTTGACCATTCACATATCTATTCAACAAAAAATTCAAAAAACTACCAGAAAGATGCAAATGGGATTATGAGATAAATCTGACAGATAAAGTCTCAAAGGAATAAAATGCAAAGGCCTATGCAATGACACTAAAAGAGGAAGAAACCTTAAACCAATAGCTAGATAAGCAACTCAAGGCAGGACTCATTGTAGAATCAAAGTCAAGATATGCAGTGCCCTGTTTCTATATTCCAAAGAAGGATGGTTCACTACAGTTAGTTCAAGACTACAGGAAGTTAAACCAGGTCACGATCAAGAACAAGACACCACTACCTCTGATTGGAGAAGTAATCAATAAACTCAAGGAAGCAATGTACTTCAACAAATTGGATTTGATTTGGGGATACAACAATGTACAAATTAAAGAAGGAGACAAGTGGAAGGCCACATTCCTAACCAACAAAGGACTATTCAAACCTCAAGTGATATACTTTGAATTATGCAATTCACCGGGAACCTTTCAAAGGATAATGAACAGTATTTTCCGAGAGTTACTTCATGAGGGTGTACTGGCAAACTACATGGATGGCTTTGTGATACCAGCAAGAACAATGGAAGAACTGGAAGAACGAACGATCAGATTCCTGAAAATAGCAGAGAAACACAATTTTTGTTTCAAACAATCAAAATGTGACTTCAACATGGAAGAAATTCCTATATTAGGGGTAGTAGTTGGAAAAGGACAAGTCAAGATGGAACAAGAGAAGATAAAAGTGGTAAAAGAGTGGAAAACACCAACAAGAGTCAAGGATATCGAGAGTTTCCTCAGATTTGCTAATTTTTACCAACAATTTATCCACAACTTCAGTCACACAGCAAGACCACTAAATGAACTGAAAGGCAAGAAGAAATGGAAATGGAAAGAAGAACATCAAAGAGCATTTAAGGAACTCAAGGAAAAGATCATGAGTTAACCAGTTCTCTCTCTACCAAGAAGAGAGGGAAAATTCAGAGTGGAAACAGATGCATCAGGCCATGCAATAGAAGGAGTTCTATCCCAAGAACAAGAAGGGAAATGGAAACCGATAGCTTTCCTGTCAAGAACAATGCAACCAGCAGAACGAAACTACAAGATCTATGATAAAGAGCTACTGGCAATAGTGGAGGCTCTAACCAAGTGGAGACAATACTTGTTGGATGCAAAGGAACTCTTTGAAGTTTGGACAGACCATGAAAACTTAAAATACTTCAGGGAACCTCACAAGCTGAATAGATGACAAGCTCAGTGGTATTTCAAGTTGCAAGACTACGACTTCACACTGAAAGACAAACATGAAGGCAGATATCCTTTCAAGGAAAGATTAAGTGAACACTAAAGAAGACAACAAAGATGTTCAACTCTTGAAAGACAAACTATGGCAATGAAAGATGACAGTGGAAATCACAATGATTCAAAGGAGAATGATGATAGAAGAAAGTGATATACTCAAGGAAATCAAAAGAAACATGATAAGAGAGAAAGAAGTTGTTCAAGTACTGAAGAAAGAGAACAGTCTAACCTGGAAAGTAGATGGAGTGGTATACATGAAAGGAAGAGTCTATATACCAAACAACAGGAAGACCAAGGAGGAAATCCTGAAGGAAAATTATGATTTGGCAGATGTGGGACATCCAGGGCAACATAGAATGCTGGAATTAATCAAGAGAACTTACTGGTGGCCAGGGTTAAAGGAAGATATCAAGAAATATGTACAAGGATGCTTTAAATGCCAACAGAACAAAGTTCAACACCAAGGGAAGGCAGGAGAATTACATCAATTGGAAATTCCAAAAGGACCATGGCAAGAGATCAGCATCAACATCATAGGACCCTTACCAAAATTGAATGGAATAGACACAATAGTGGTTATTGTAGACCGATTTACAAAGATAATCAGACTAAAAGCAACAACAATGAACATATCATTGGAAGGAATCGCAAAAGTCTACAGGGACAAAATTTGGAAACTATATGGAATACCCAGAAAAATCCTAAGCAACAAAGGACTACAATTTGCATTGAAATTCATGGAGGAACTCACAAAGGCATTGGGAACGAAGAGATAACTATCGATGGCATACCATCCCCAAACAGATGGTCAAACAGAAAGAATCAATCAAGAAATAAGAATGTTTCTATGACATTATGTGAATTACAAACAGGATGATTGGACAAATTGGCTAGCTACTGCAGAATTCCAGTACAACAACAAAAAACATGCAGCAACTGGAAAAATACCATTCAAATTAAACTTTGGAAGACATCCTTGGGAAGGAGACCTCATGGTGCAAATAGAGATTCCACAAGTAGAAGAATTCATAAAGGAACTATAGAAAAGCTGGGAACAAGCAACAGATGTAATGGAAGAAGCACAAAAGAACATGAAACAACAATTTGACAAGAAAAGAAGGAACCCTCAAGGACTGAAGGTTGGCAACCATGTGTGGTTGGAAAACAAGAATATCTAATCAAACTGACCCTCAAAGAAGTTGGACAATAAAAGATATGGACTTTTTAAAATTGCAAAAGATATTGGTTTGGGAGCATTTTAACTGGATCTTCTAGAAGGATAGATGATTCACAACATCTTTAACAAGGACCTTCTGACACAATGTGTGGAGCCGAAGTTCAAAGAACAGCATGAGGACCCAGCACCTCTGCCAACAATTATTAATGAAGAAGAGGAATATGAGGTAGAAGAAGTCAGAAAGCATAGAAAACAAGGAAGGGGGACACAATACTTGATTCACTGGAAAGGATATGGAGACGAACACGACCAATGGATAGCAGAATCAGGGTTGCCTCATGCAAAAGATGCAATAGAAGACTATTGGACCAGGTATTCAAGTCGAAACCTATAAAAAGAGGGGTAAAATCCCACTTTGACAGCCCAAGAAATCACTTGAATTCTAAAGCAACTCCACAAACAATATGTCTACCCAAAACACAAACAACAATACCTATACCATGGCACCTGCATCCTGAAACCCATACATTTCCAGGAAATTAAATAATATGGATTAAGCTCAAGTTATGAAGAGAGAGAGAGAGGACTGGGAAAGAACATACCACAAGACATTGAAGGGATTGGAGGCGATGATCAATGTTCAAAGGATAATGAAGGATATAAAGAAATTAGCAGAAGAAACTAGTATGACAGTCACAGAAATGGAAGGGACGATTCTGATAGCCAGTATCAATAATTGGACAACAAATGCTATGAATATTACCCAGATGACAGAAGACCTGTGATATCTAATTCAAAGCAACATGGACAACAGAGTGTTCCAAATTCAGAGAATGTTGGCCAATGAACTTGATTGATACAAAGAAAAAGATAATAGATACGTGGAAGATAATATTCAGGAAATCCAGGAGTTGTATATCAAGGAGGGAAACAAAGAAGAAAAAGGAGTGATAGAAGACAAAGAAGTAATACTGGTCAAACCATATGAGGTATCCATGACAACATCATCTTCATCAAGTACAAGTTTTATAATGGATGAAGTTAAAAACCTCCTCAAGTACATGAAGTTTGTACAAACTCCATCACAGACAAGAATATTCAAACCACCACCACATTATCAATCTCTTAAATCCAGAGGTGAACAAAATCTCATATTTTGGAACGAAGTGGCAAAGGCATTCTTGGAAAAGAAATATAATATGGATACAACAAGGAATGGATACCAAATCCATATGTTCTAAGGAGGCCCACCACATGAACCCTACTTTATAGCCATTGATAATAGGGAACAAGTCATTATCAGACCTAGGAAAAAAATAGTGGCCACACATGTGGTAGGAGAGTTAGAGGTCTTAGTCTGATTCATAGGGACATGAATCCTAAAACAGGGGTATTGTTATGATTGATGCCTCCTGGAGACAGCATGGAGAAGAGTCAAGGGTATGACGACATGATTGGCTGCACTGCAAGTAGTCTCAGTCAGTGTCTTATATAGTAGGTGCTACAACCTCATCTTATTCCTATTGTTTCCTCATGTTATCAACCTCATGTACCACACATTGTTTCTCTTCTAACCAGTATATATAATGTAGATACTATCCTGTATCCTTACACTTTACCATTTTTATACATTCCTTATCTTTTCTCAAGTCTTTGCCTAAGTGCAACCTAAGCTTTAGCTTAAAGTTGTAACAGAATGAAAGATGTAATCAATTGGTAAAGCATAAAGATACAGGAATATATCTACACTATATATACCTATAAAACATGAGGAAACCATATGTCTGTTGTGGCAACCACTAGATTCAAAGTCCAATAGCAGTATAAAGCAGCAAATCTCTTAAAATGGATATAAAGTGGGAAGTTCACAAGAGAACTCAATAAAGAGTCTCTGCTAAATTAGAGTCCTATATATATGTTTTGCATGTGGTCTGTGCTAACAATAATTAAACCTGCCCTCATGTCCATGCTTCATCCTCATGTCTATCTTATGTCTTATTCAAGGCCACTATATTGTATATATGTGCCCTAATATTACCTTCTAGATGCTTTCACTATGTTCTAGGCCTATGATGTCACATCATGTGACATGTCATGTGACTACTGTGTCATGTACCTCTTTATTATCCAAAATAAAAGAAAAACAAAATCTATATAAAATCAGAAAAATAAAATAAAATAAAATAAAAATTGTTAGTGTCCAAAGTATTGTTATGAACTAAGATCCTTAGGATTGGATAATAGAACAACTCTTGTATTGAGTAACACAAGAGAACTCAATAGAGTTCCTGGTACAAAATAGTCTACCTTATATACTATTACTCATAATCTGTGCTCACTACTGTGCACCCTACCCTAATGACCATGTGTATGACATGAGGCCAACATGTGTTGTCCATGTTGTATGACATCACTTTATTCTAGAACCTTCTACTCCTTTCTCCTATGTCCCATGATCAGTCTTATAACTATGCTATCAAGTTGTGACTGATGTGACAGCATGACCGATCAACCCTAACCCAAGTTGTTCTAAAAATAGAAAATAAAATAAATGAAAAATGAAAAGAAAACTAAAATGCAAAAATAAAAATAAAAATTAAGTCCACTATCAACGATCTTGACAAGTATCCTATAACAATGTCCATAATAATACAATATATGAGGATGACAGGAGAAATCAATAAGAAAACAATACCTACTATATAAGATGCTGACTAATACAATCTATAACACAGCTATCATAAATAAGCTACTCACTAGTTGTGATGCTTGAACTTAATAGTATTTCAGAGGTTTAATATAAGAAGATAATGATAATAGATGATGAGTAGTATCAACAGGAATAATTGATGAATGTCACAAACTTCATTCAGCTTGTATTTCCACAACCAGTAGACTAATTTTTACAAACTAAGTTGCACTGAAAAGCCCCAAATGAGGGCTATCCACACATATGTGGAATATACAAAAGTTACAACAAACAACAGAGATATCAGGCCATCAGCAACTATAA
>Ga0157364_1006231_pt1 | contig 12229 bp, 4 predicted proteins | sample AttsexASBM2_FD_111476 | JGI IMG/M metagenome (GOLD analysis project Ga0157364, IMG submission 111476) | Fungus gardens microbial communities from leaf cutter ant in Ribeirão Preto, State of São Paulo, Brazil - Atta sexdens ASBM2 | ecosystem: Host-associated > Fungi > Mycelium > Unclassified ...
CTAGTATTTTTACAATTATTAACGTAACTACAGTGAGTCATTTTAATTATATAACATAAATCAACAAAAAACAGCCTGAACTAATGCTCAGTTTGGCTGCATAACGTGCTGGAGTAGATTTTTGAATCCTCTTCAAGCATGTACCCAGCGAATGCATAGAATTAGTCTATACGTGTCAATACAATGAAAAAAAGGCGCCGTTGTAATCGCGTGATTTAGATAGCTAATCAGACCGTTAATGTTTCATCTCTGTTTTCTACGATTATAATTACGATTAAACTTTTACGTAGTTAGAAATGAAGTAACGATAAAAGTAAATTAGTGAAATCGTTATCGTTATCCCAAATGAAATTGCGTTATTTATTATCATGAACGTTATTTAGAAGAAAATATAACATCGTTATCAAAAAAAGTAACTTATAACGGTAACGATGTTACAAATAATGCGTTACTTGTCAACTCTGAAAATAAATAAAAATATTTATTGTAGTTGTATAGCATCAAGAAGGATACAATATACTACTAATAGTTTTTCTATGGGTTTTGATTTCAAAGTCATCTTTTTTTTAATGGAATTGATTTTTTTATACCATATGATTTCTCTAATTATTCTGTATATGAAAGTATTAAAGTAGTAATATCAAAAAACCAATAATTTATGAGATATTTTATAAATTCTAATAAATATGAACATTAAATAACTCGTATTAATTTTTGTATAATCGTATTAATTTATTTTATTTATCTCGTTATTTTGCATATGAAAATATTAAGATACGATTATCAAAAAATTAATAGTTTGAAAAAATTAATGAGTTACTTGACATTTTATTTTAATATGTAAGTCAGAATAAAGTCAGTATAAAATATCTTATAAGCCAGAATAAAATATAACTTATGAATTACTAATCTTATAAACTACTTTATAAGATATTTAATATGATAAAAGATATTTAATTTATAATAAACTGGTCTTTTTATATCACTATCTTAATACTTTTATATGCAGAATAATTAGAGGAATCATATTGTATAAAAAAATCATACAATTCCATTTCAAAAAGTAGAAATGACTTTGAAATCTCCGAAGCGCCTCCACTCATAAAAAACTATTAAACTTAGTAATACATTATATCCCCCTTGATACTATACAACTTCAATAAATATAATATTTCATATCTCTAAAAATAGCAGAACTATTCTAAATGAACAGAGTTGTCCCATCTCGTATAATGTAATATATAATTTAAAAATTAAATTGAAATAATTTATTAATTTTTATGCTTTTATACTTTGTTTGTGTATTACATTTTTGTTAGATATTATTTTTTAAGTATTTTAAGTATTTTTAAGTATTTTATTTTTTTCATAGGAAAGATGAGCATTTCTGGTCATTATTAGATAATATAATCTGTGTTTCTATTTCCTATAAAAATATTAAATCTTTACAATATACTTACAATGGTTTATATAAAAAATTCTCTTTTTATTGTAAAAAAAACAATTAGACTTTCAATTTTTCAATTTCTTTGTGCAATTTTCGGATTATTTGGCTTATATGATTTTGCCGAATGAAATCCAGTTATCTGGCTTTATCGGATATGACCCGATATTCGGTTATTCGACAAATTTTTATCTATCCTTGCATCCTTAATTAAAATGTAATATGTAAATTTTACGAAAAATATATTGTATCTATTTTGCATTAGAATAATTTATAATTTAATATCTATACATAAAATAAAAGCTCCAACGAATTAAATAAAAAATAAAATAAAATAAAAAGCCTATGTAGATCGATAGACTAGTTATTCGTGTAACAATATATTTAAAAATTAAAATATAGATGCGTTTTGACCTTGGATTTGGGTCCTCTTCAATATAAAAATAGATATAATAAACGTTATAAAAGTTAGTAAATAAGAACTTTTTCAGACAGACAGTTGTGTTAAACTATTGTCCAGATAATTTTACAACTTTTTAAATTTTTTAAATTTTCTTGGTAATTTATAAAATGACTTTCGTATGTTTTAAAAAATTCTTGTCTTATTATGATAATATTTAATAGTTTGCCAAATTCCCATATTTATCATTAACATGGTAAATTTTTTAGCGAATTTTGTGGTAAAATATAATAAAAATGTTCTTCGTGTATAAAGTTTAAATCAACCCTCGCGATTATTATTTTATATGTATCACACAAGCAACTGATCATTTTTAGCGCAAGACTAAGATATTATAAGTTTCATTGTTTTTGTAAAAGAAAAATAAACTCACGAAATTGAGTCTGTAAACTTCTTTGCAACTTCTACTCCACTTCATATATATTTCTGAGCTTATACTCTTTATAAGTTAGGAAACCGTAATTATTAAATGTTAAGTATAGTTCCTCGAACATTAACTTCACGTCAATCGATATATTATTACAGTTAATTGTTACCTTGCCGCATAAATAAAGCTCAGGCAAGGGCTCCAAATTGTTGTGCCCATGCGGACTAGGAGTGGGCGGCGAGCCTTGAAGGGGTGGTAACCATTGCCCTCCTAAATAGAGTTGACTTGGCCGCTTCAGCCTTTTTTCTTGCCTCCTACGCTCATGACGAACAGCCACCGCTGGCATAGCACCAATCATCCTAATCAAACAAAAAGTCAGCACTTTCATGTATACTATTCGTCAAAAGGAAAATATTGCAATCATATTGCCAAATTCCGTAAACATGACTTACCAGAATTAATTAACAAAGCGCGATATATCTATTAACAAACGGTTTAATTGAATCTAATATTGATTTTTCAATATTAAATTGCAATTAAATTGCAAAGTATTGCAGGCGAATATGTTTATAGATATATATATATATATATATATATATATATATATATATATATATATATTGTGCGTTATTATTTATAATGTCTTTCTTTCATAAACGGACTACACAAGAGCTAAAAAAAGATATTTTGCAATTTCGAGATAATTCATTTCGCGACAGAATACCGCAGATAAGAACTTGAAACTCCTTCTCCTTCGTAAAAAATTATTTTAACAAGACCAGCAAATTCGAAGTCAAAATCGAATCATTCTTAAGTAGCAAAACCTAAATAACAGAAATTTATGTTTCATTTCATTCTAAAAAAAAATTTGTTTAAAAAAATAATTAAATTAATAATATTCTTACTAAATGTTACTAATTTCAGCACTATTTCGAGGACATGGCGAATTATCAAAATATCTCTGAATCTCTCTGTTTAGCAGCTGTTTATTTTTTATTTATCGATAAATGTTTCAATAATTTATTAAAAAGAAGAGCATTATAAGAGCAAAAAAAACTTTTTAGGCGCATGGCATTCTGCGATATGGTCTGACACCGGCTTACTTTTGCACCAAACGCATTATGAACTTTGGTGACCTCAGTTGACCTCGAGCCGGTCGATACGTCATCCACCCTTCGGCCTGCAGTCAATGCAGCAAGTTGCAGGAGGTCCCAGATAGAAAAAAAAACACTCGAATACATTTCGATTCTATTTTGCTTATTGAGATTTATCTCGTTAACAAAACAATAATTCCAGCAAGCTGTTGTTTCACAAAACTAATCGGAGATCAAAATTCTTTTTTCTCCTTCCGATTTATTATAGAATACCAACATATATAAGATAACTCAAACGTATAATCGACTGTGGTCCGAAGCGAATAAAACCTCATAATAAATAACTTCATAATAAATAAATAAACTAAAATGCGAATAATAATTCAATTCGAATGGAGTGGGAAATTTCTAAAAGCGTAGAAAAACAATCATTCCTTAAGAATGGAGCATTTCATAATTTATTCTCGAAAAATTCGTGCATCAAGTTATATATAAGTGATACAATAGAGAAATCGCAATAAGAAAAGCTTTTAACTTTTTTAAGATAAAATAACTACCGTAATAATCGTAAAACAGCATTGATGTAATAATTTCATAACAAATAATAATTACAACGGTTCTCTTATCGATCAACGATCTTCGTAATATTGACTTTATCTTTTGCGAATACACGTTTTCACGCGGGGCGCATCAAGGGGATAAAGATAGCGCATCAATAACAGGATAGCCGCGTATATCGATCTCATCCCTCTTGTATTATGTCTCCTATAATTCCGATCCTTTCAAGTAAAAGTATCCTTACATGTCATAGTAAATTTCGCGATAAATATAGTAATACTTCTAAATCTCTTCAAACAGATATCGTCCATCATTTCTCGCTACGTTCCGCAAGCATAGGGATGCAACGGATATCCGGCAAATATTCGATATCCGTGCTATTCAGTTTGTTTTTAATTCGGGCGGATAATTCGGCTATTCATCTGGACTGTGAAAAGTTTCATTTTCTATAATTTGAATAGAAATAATTACGCATATTTAAAATTTAAATTTTCAAAATATTTTATATGGATATCTGACCTATGGTGGAAATATATAAGGTGTAGCATTCCCGTGGATGCGTAGTCGTCGCTCTACAATGAGATATGTCCTTCAAAATGCATACAAAGGAGCACGATATAGCATAAAGTCGCCTGAAGCCGTGTGCCGTATCCGCGCGCGCGTATAAATGTCGTATACATATGTGTGCACGAACATTAGTCCGCACTGAAGACAATTAAAATGTGATAACAGTATATCCCTGTCTCATCGCTCGGCAATCGCATGCAAAAAGGAGAATTTTATCAAATTACAAATTTAAACTACTCTAATTCAGAAATGGCATCGCTTGACCTCTCTATTTTTTTTATAAGATTTCTATAATTTCTACATTATATATTTATTTCTTTTTTAAATCTGTAGAAGATTTTTGTCGCAAAATATTGGAACGTTACTTCGACAAGGTTTGATATAGAAGTTTACGTATTAAAAGCTGAAACTTTAAAGGCGAATATTTCTATTTCAGCACCGTTAGGATCTTTGAAATTTTAATCATATATAAATAAAATTATTTTAAACATAATATCCAAATTTTAAAAATATCTGTAGAAATTTCTACTCATTTTTCTCAATTCTTGGAGAAATACTTTAATTCATTTGCAAAGTAAAATTATGCCGTGATACAGTGTAGCTAATTGTCGAAATGGATCTATTCTGCAGCAAAGAACGTAAAGTATTTTACATTTTTAAAGAAGCTGTTCGACAACAGTGGCTCAACGTGCCAATAATAGCAAATAATAAATTTATTTATAAATTCAATATACTATGCTAGTACAACATATATTACTACAATAAACTGTAACATAATACAACATACATTCCCTCTCGTGAAAAAGTCAAAGAGATTCTGAAAGTAGATGTAAAAAAAAACCTGTGTCTTGGTGTTTTATCACATCAAGCCATTAATGTTTTTTATGCAACTATTTATCATATTTGCTTCATATTGGCTTTTTAAAATTATTTTAAATTATATAATAATTTTTTTAAATAAATAATTTACGTTTTTGCATGTGAAATGATGCAATGAGTCCGAATATAAAAAAAAACAACTGAGAATTATTTGTTTTCATATATTTTCAAATTTGTGTATAATAATAACAATATAATTATAATTATAACTATAAGAATCTTGATTTGCCGTTTGTATGATTCCGTTTTGTATCACGAATAAAACAACAGTATTCACCAAGCATGTATCTGATGTCTTTTCCTTTGAAGCGTTTCTCAATGATCGCAATATCTTGATGAAAGTATTCATCATGTGTTCCTCACTGAATTCACCCAAATTTGGAAAAAATCCAAATGATTGTGAAGAAAATTTATTTTGAGCGATATGTTAATTTTTATTGCATGAAAAGCCGAAATCATTTCAGCAACAGTTTTTTTTTAATTGTCAGCTCTTTTATTGCTCAGAAAATTTTCGATGTCGCTTTTGTTTAGGTCGCGATAATGTCGAAGTCAGTACTGAGACACGGGTATGCTTTCCTAACATCTACTTTCAGAATCTCTTTAAATTTTTCATAAGGGAAATCTGTGCTATACAATACTATAAAAAGACATTTGATGATATTTAAAAAACGTTAATGACTTGATCTGGTGAAACGCCGAGACACGGGTATTTTCTTTTTACATCTACTTTCAGAATCTCTTTAATTATTTCATGAGAAGAAAAAAAAATCGATTTTTTCGTGTAATAAAAACAAATAATTATTGTCGCATTACATGCCTACCTATTATTTGATATATTAGGTGTAGTAAAAAGAAATCCATTATTTTTCCATTCAATTTCATGCAAAAATAATGGATTTCTTTTTACTACACCTAATATTTATAGTATTGTAACAATCAAAACATATGTAAAAGTTATTGGTTGTATGAAGAAGACATTTAGAATCTATAATAGATTTGATGATAAAAGTAAATCAATTATAGCTTCGTTCGGTGGTCATTACTTGCCATTGCAGCGATGAAAATGTATTGTATGTAATGATATTTTTAATTTCACGCTAAGCTCCTTGCATTTTGGAGGAGGTATTTCATTGATTATCCCTACCATACAACCAGGATGCGTAATCTTACCAATCTATAAACATATTGTTTTATTAAATACTTTTATATTTAAATATTTATTAACATATACATGGTGTATTCGATTATGCAATCGGAATTTTCGTAACATAATCGAAACAAATCTATATCAAGCCTAATACATAATGTATATGTAATATATAACATAATTTCACGATTAAATTAAAATAAACTTTCTTTTATTTTTGTATATTATATTTTTGTGTATTATATTTTAAGTATTCTACCTATATTGTTCATAATAAATATAAATATTTCTGCATTATTAGGCAATAATTTGTTTCTATTTTCTGAATAAATATTAAACCTTTATAGCATACTTATAATGATTTACATTAAAAAAATCTTTTATTGTAAAAAAAAAACAGGTAAATGTATACTTTAGGTAACACCTCACCGATTTGAAAATCATTTAGATTTTGTAGGGGAGAGTGTCCTGAATGATTTCCCGCAAGAATTAAATGGGAGACGGCATTGTCTAGGAGATATAATAAATATACAGAGGATGCATGTTATAGAACTTTAATTTATTATATATCCCCATCTCCCACTATGCTAAAGGGCGCATGACTTTCCATACAAAATGAGGGCTACCTCATATTCAGATAAAGGTTGGATAGGATTAAATCGTGATGGGGATGCAAGGGGCCCTTCCTTCGCCTACACGAATTCTTTCTACATGAAACTATTTAGAATAGAACAATTGTTGATTTTGTTTCACTCCAGAAGCAAAGAGAGGAAGACGTGTGGGTAAGGCACTCCGCCCCTCTCTCTGCATCCCTATTCCAATTTAATCTTAACACTTAATCCTAACACAACCCTTATCTAATTTGTACAGGCAGACATTTTTATTTTAAACAATAAATGAAAACACGGGCAATTAAAAATTCGCAATTAGAGCGATTATATCAACATATATTTCTCAGTACTACATATATATAACAAATACCGAACGTTTCAACTTAATTCAAGCCATCTTCAGCAGTCTAGTATAATAAAAATCTCCTGATGAATAATTCCAAAACATCTTGATAATCTCGTATAATACTTCCTCAACAATTTAAATAGTCGCAAATCAAAGTAATCAAGTGCAACAAGAGAAACTCCCAGATTACCAAATCTAAAGTATGTAACCGTCATTTAGCTATTAGACAAGTACAAGCTATTGCACTCCATAACTACACAATGAAATATTATAAATTAAATCACGATCGGCAAAAAGAATATCACAATGCCAAGCATCTTTAGCGACATTTTATTTTATTTGTTATAAATTTGGTTAATAACTGAAGATGGGATGGATTTCCTTTCGCGTGGAAAATTGTACACCTCGACTTTACTATGAAACTTTAATTTATTCTATCTCCTAACTATGTCGTCCCTTACTTAATTTTTGCGAGAAAATCACTCAAAATACTCTCCCAACACATATAAAGAATACTCAAATCGGTGAGATATCATCTAAAGTATATATGTACATTTACAAAAAAAAACAATTAGATTTTTAATTTTTGATCTCTTTGTGCAATTTTCGAATAAAATCCGAGTATCTGACTTACCCGATTCTGCTGGATAATTCTGTTATCCGGATAAGATCCAATATCCGGTTATCTAACAAATCATTATTCGTTGCATCCCTATTCAGTGAGAAATGACAATGGAATCGATGTCGAATCGACATTGAATTTGATAATTTCGAATCGATATCGAATCGACATCGTTTTGATCCGTCGATTCCATTGTCATTTCTCATTAAGTAGTTTCAACATCAAAACACGAATGAACAAAGCGAAATATCACTTCATCTTTCGATTCATCTTTTCAATCATGTTTAAAATTTCGTTTAAGAATTCAAAGGTGCAATGGTGTGAGGAAAATTCATCGAGATACAGTAAATTTGTTTACGAAGTGAAGCATTTCGGATTCGTTTGTGCCGTATGTACCAGCAATACTTTCAGAATTTCATCGTTTTCAATCGTCCACGCTCTTGTTCGGAAAACGGCGATTTTTCGTAAGCTAACGGCTAATGAGTAAGACCATTCACAATGAATGCGACGCATGCGTGATGAAAATTCCTATCGTCATTTGCCTCAATCTACTTAAATCTAATCAGCCTTCCTTTAATCTTTGCCTCTATGTAACGATTTTTTCTGGCAAAAAATGTTTCCCAGCATTACGTTAATCCTAAGTTTTAAGCGACCTGGACAGATCTCAGCTATATAAAGTTTAGAGCTTAAAGAGTTAAAGACTTATGACACTTGTAGATTAGAGTTATCTAAGAGAGTCACTTTGCAAAACTGATCAATCAACGCAACGGTATATACAGCAATTAAAATCCATTTCGAGCTACATTTCCATCGCGCAGTATGCTATCCTTCTTTCTTTCCATATTTTCGCCTTTGATCAATTCTTCAGGTTCATTTTCCTCAGCGGAAATAATGACGGAACGATAATTTTTAAATTACGAACAGTAACTGAAAAAAAGATTTCCTTTGGCGAGCCAAAATTTAGAAAGCTAAATTGATTGCGCTTTATAAAAAAATTTTATATTCTTCAGCTAAACTTGGAGGAAGTTTAATAGAATTCTAAACTAACGTTTAAATGCAGAGCGTAACGTTGTAGAAATTGGAAAGCTGTAATAAATTATCTCTTTATACTTTTGAGGGAAATGCCGAGGAGAAGTTGACTTTTCAATCAATCAAAGAATCTATCATTGAAAAATAAGTGGGGAATTTGCGCATAAGTGGGGAACTTGCGCAAGTTAGATTTAAATTCTGCGAACTCTAGTTCTCTGAGATTACCCCCTTTGAGATTATAGCAAAAAAACGTCACAACTACATCATAACAATTATGGTTACGTTATGGTGATATGCGAATGTCTTTATAACACTGTGTTATCTTGACTGTTTTAAAATTGATTGCCAGTACTGAAAATCTATAGAGCATGTAACGTAAATTGTAGCATTTTTAGTGTTGGTAATAAATTTGGAAGACAGCTTTTATTATGACAACCTTATAGTGATATCATATTTTCTTCCTGATTATTGTAATTCTATTGTGACGTAAATGTGACCCTTTACTATGGGGGTATGATCCATTTGATACTACAAACACTTTGAAGTATTCTTTAATTGGTCAATTAGTAAAATTCTTCCTTGTGATTAATCATTGCCTAGAAACATTTTTAACGTTAAGTAGATTGCATTAAGTAGACCCTGAAATCTCTGAAGTGGTAACGCGAAACGAATGAGACAATAGATAACTCTATATAGGTAGACCTATCTTCTTCAAAGATGATCTCACTTACGCATTGGAATCAATATATGGCTCGTGCACTTGTTCAAATATTAAGAATTTTGCAATCAATAAACGTGCGCGTTTGCACACACATTATATGTAAAGTAATAATTGTTATTTGAGGATTTATTAATGTCTGGAACAGATGTTTCTTCAATGGATATGTACGTCTCGATCGAAGAAGAATTTGTATGCTTTAGAAATCTATCACGGTAAACAACGAAATTACGAAATCGAGATTGTACATGAGTAATCTTAAATATTAAGAAGATGTATATTCTTAGATTTTTATTTTGCGAGGGAGACTTACATGTTATATATATGTACATTACATATTTTATATATATAAAATATGTAATGTATGAATAAATAAGATTAGTTCGCGATTTCAGCCTTTTAGTCGAGCAAAAATAAACGAACGAACGCGCAAATCTAGAGACTGAATCAAAAAGCTATACTTTTCCGAAAAAAATGGAGAGTAGGGGAGACTGGGGCAAGTTGTTACAATTTTTGATTAGCAATTTTTTCCGTACTATATGTAATGTGTATACATTTAAATTAATAAATATCTATGCATTGCTTCAAGTACATCTTTAACTAGTCAATTTTTTTCTAATTTTTTATATCTATCTCTTTAAATACTGAAAATTAAAATTTACTAGCAGTAGGTAAATTAACGTATCCCACTGTGAGGTAAGTTATTACTGGAGCAAGTCGTTATGTTTACAATATCACTTAAAAAAAATATATATATATATATATATATAAGCAAATTCAAAATTATAATAATAAATAATAAAATAATAAAATCAAACACGAAATACTTCATGCGGAATATTTATTTTATAATATAAAATTAAAAAAATATATTACAAAATTTTTTTCTTTAATTAATTATTAAAATTAATATTTGGAAAATCATAAATAATCATAAAATTAATATTTTGCATTTGCTACTTTTCTCACAGACAGTCTTTAACTTCCTTTGCCGCTGTGGCATACGTTTCTATGTTTACAGATCCTCTTTGTCCTTTTGATCCTGATTTGTCTTTTTTTTTGTAAGATCGCACCATTCCACAGACTTTTATAACTAGATTGCTGACTCAATGTGATAAAAAGAGATGAATTTGATTCCGAGTTGCCTTTGTTTCAATTCATATGCATATATATGTGTCCTGTCTGTGAATATCGCATAAATTTATGTGAAAACATTAACATTGTTTGCATGATTTATACATGTGAGAGTGGAGTGAACACAAATATGGCGCTGCCCAGTGTTATCTTCAAACATGGAGACGAAGTAGGCAGTTTAGTCTATTTATAGAAGTCTATGCATCACTCGATAGACGAAAAAAAAAGTAGTTTTGAATAGGGTAAAGTTATACTGTACAGTTGTTACACTGTAACAACCGATCCCGATCGAAATGTAACAACTTGCCCTAACCTTTCATTTTCAATTCGAAAAAACAAATCGAAAACTACATATATCGATATATATCAATTCAAATAAAATGTATTATTATAATCAAATGTATATAAAAGAAATGTACAAAAGGATAATCACACATCTCTAACTTATATGTACAATAACACAAGCAATTTATACAATGAAATATTTACTTTTAATAGTGAAAATCAAGGAAATATACGTAGTGTCTTCTAAAGTTCAAATGTGGCGGCTAAACTAAGTGAAGTTGTTGAATATTATAAGAATCATATAAAAATTCATAAAAATGTACTGCCACCTATGACAACTAAAAAAATTAACTGTACCAAGTTACCCCGTGTAATCATTTGCCCCGGTCTCCTCTACTTACGATCACAGAGATTTGAGGAAAACGGTTTAATTGATCCACATGGTTAACATTCATCTGTGCGCTCGTACTTCATCTCGCGCTTGTACGTTAACACACAAATACGAGGAGTATATGAAGGAGAGGAAAGATGAGGAGGAGAAAGAGGGTAAGAAATCAAACTCGAATATTCATCCTTAAGATTATTATCAAAGGAATACCGTAGTGCACATTATCAAAGATACTTTAGCATGACGTTTAAGTTTTGCAGCTGGTTTAAAGGGCGAATCCTAAATAACCTGAAACTCGAGAATCTAATCTGAGAACAATTTTAGTTTTTCCAATTTTAGTTTTTTCCTTTTTTAGGCTTGCCCGAAAGAGCTCCTTCCAATGAGATTTCACGTGATCGAACCTTTTTCTAAAATTTAAAAACTTTTTAAGATTCTCGGGATCAGTCCATGCAGCTCTCAATTTATTTTAATTTGAGCTAACCGGTTCCGATTTAATCGTAATAAATTTCGCCCTTTCTATTCGCGTACTCCCTCACAGGATTTCTCTCTCTCTCTCTCTCTCTCTCTCTCTCTCTCTCTC
>Ga0157364_1006232_pt1 | contig 12229 bp, 5 predicted proteins | sample AttsexASBM2_FD_111476 | JGI IMG/M metagenome (GOLD analysis project Ga0157364, IMG submission 111476) | Fungus gardens microbial communities from leaf cutter ant in Ribeirão Preto, State of São Paulo, Brazil - Atta sexdens ASBM2 | ecosystem: Host-associated > Fungi > Mycelium > Unclassified ...
TGTTCAGCAAGCCGATAAGCCGAATTAACCATGATTAACGCACGAGGGATGTGGGCAATAGCGCCCCAGAAAGTGGATTGCCTCACGTCGCGTCTATCAGCCGCGTGATTTGCACACTTGGTGACACAGACTATTGTGGTTCGCAGAGTATTGTGGTTATGAAGGCCTCGTCGACGTTAGACGCGTGTTAAACGTGATACGAGAAACCGGCCGTATTCGCAACGCTCCCACTGTCGGTCTTATATCCGCCGTGTCGAACGTAGCAAATCGTCATTTCGTTTGTCGCTCAATCCGTAGTTTTATTTTGGCACGTATCACGAATAAATTACAGTAAAGACAAGTAATTCACTACAGTTGATATGATTTTACCTGTATGAAATGCGATATTAAAGGTTTATTGCAGAATTAGGATCGTAGACTCTTTTAGATCGGTTATATGGTAACCAGTTTTTTATAATAATTTTTTGTCTTTGGAAGTATTTATGGTCGCTGTCATTAGTTGAAGTCATTTCTATTAGAAAATTAAATTTGATACATCAAGATTTGGGTTATCTTTTGTATCTGCTATAGAAATTTTTTGATTTTTAGCGATGTAATAAAGAAACGCATTATGAAATTGTTATTATTACATTTTTTCATTTATATTTTTTTAAGATTTAAGAAATTATAATTTTTGTATTGCTGTTAAATTTTTTTTCATGTTATTTAAATGTTTTGCCTATATTTTGTTTTCGTATTTCTTTCACCTATGGTTTCTTTCATGTTTCTTCTTTATAATCAATTAATTTATTTATTAATGATTTTTCATCGCAGTTGAATTATTTACAGCTTATATATAAGCTTTGTTATCACACACATACATAGTAATTAGTAGCAAATGAATTCGGACACATCTGTAACACAATTTTAAGTATTGTGAATGTTTTTCTTTATTTATGTACTTCTATGTCGTTATATTTTAATAGATGGAAAATTTGAATAACTTTTTTTTCTTGTTCTTAAATATTATTAAAAAAATTTTTTGGAATTTTTTTTGTATAACTTGTTTTACAATATACTATATATATATTTTAATGATAATATACTATATTATGTGAAAGTAATCTTGATATCAAATAAGAAATGGCATCACATATTTATATTTAAACTTGAATTTGTAGATACTTATATTTATTTGTACAGTGATAATTATTATATTGTATTAATAATTAGTCATTATATTGCATTGAAGCGCGAAACGTTTATTTCTTTGGGATCTCATGTCATTTATTTTATGTATTTTATTTGATTTTGAAAATGTGTTTAATATGTATATGTATTTTAAATATGCATGGGTTCTATTACTTTATATATATTTTTTTGTTACTTAAGATTTTATTGATTTTATTAATGTTAATTTTTTAGTGTAACATCTATTTATGCATATGTATATATATGTTACACAAAAAAATTGAAATTTATAATAATATATATAAGAAGTCTTTTGATCAGAACGACATATATAAGTATATATAAATATAATAGTATATGTAAGTATGCGATAAGTAAATTTTTTCTAAACTTAAATATAATTCCAAATTAAAATAATATGTCACTGAGAAGTTTTGTGCAATTTTTGTGCATTAATTTTTTAAAATTAATTTCTCTTTGTCTTACATTTTTCGATATCATCGACTTGCGTGTTTAATTTGAATCAAATAATATTGTCAACGATGATAAATCGGCTTATTGATAATAAATCGGCTAGAGAAGGATTTTTTTTCTTATGAATTTCTGATCAAAATACAATCAAACTACGACCAGGTTCAATTACTTATTCAAGGTAAGTTGAATCTGAAGAAAGAAGAAATACGACACAAGGAATAAAGTAAGTGATCAATATTGACCATTGTGTAAGATAATATGCAAAGTAGTTTATTTGCTTAATTTTCTTCTATTTTCTTGTGTACATCTTCTTCTACTTTGTCATGTATACGTGAAGTTGGGAATATCTTATTTAAATTCTAATCGAGCTCGTATTGAAACTGCAATTGTTCTCAGATGTTTCGCTCGGATAGGTTTCAAGAATCCTGCTGGATTAATCAACAGAGAATTAATAAGTCACGTGTCGCGTCGCGGTTTAATTTAATTAAAGATTTTTTGTATTAAGTTAAAATATGGTATAGGAAAGTGGATAGAGAAAAATGTAGGAATGTAGTTTGGACTACGGATAGATAGAAATACCGATAGATAGGTAGAAATACGGATAAAGAATATAATTAGGTAGGAACTTGGAACAGGTGGACATAATAATTTTATAAGATTGACAAGACAAACAGATACATGTATAGACAAAATAATAATTTAAATATAATAGTAATAAATATGATGTTTATTATTATTATTTTTATCTTAAATATTAAATAATTTTATTTTAAATGTAATAATAATATTAGGAATAATACTCTATTTATTGTTGTTATATTTAATATCAATTAAAAATTATGTTAAAGGAAATTTTAATTTTAAAAAAATTTTTAAAAAGACCTCGAGAAAAAATATTTTATATATAATAAAATTATATATAATTTTATATATTTGTATTTAAATGGACATATTTTATATATAATTGTGTATAATTCTATAATATAATTATATATAAACAGACATTTTTTTCATTATGGGATATTATTGTAAATATTACGTTATATGTATTATATTCCTAATTTATGTAATAATTGTATATTATTATATATTATATGTAATATTACGTATTGTAATTGTAATATATATGATATTGATGGATAATAATTGTAAATAATGATTGATTATTGTAATCAGATGCGTTTAATAAGACGGAGATCGATGTATTTAATAAACATTCGTTTTGAGAAGTCTTTAAAAAAATTTTTCTATAATAAAAGATTATTAATAAATTCGGTACATATTTTATTTTAAAATTCTGTATTAATGGTTAATTTTTGTAGTATGTTTATTATAAGACATAACTACAGTTGTGAAGATTATGATTATGATATGTATATACAATATTTGTCCGCGAAATTTATTTCATACCTCGCTCTTATGATGAAACATATTCAAAAAGTATATCAAATATTTATTAAACAAATTCTTAAATTTTCTGTATTAAATATGTTAAATTATTTAAAAATTATGAAAACATCTTTATTTTTCACGTTTATAGATGTGATCGTTGTCTCGACAGTAGAGCGTCATTGTTGTCTCTTGCGTCAAATGAACATTAGTAAATATTTTGTACCGAAAAAGAGTCGTAGTAATTTTCAACATGGAAAGACATTTTTCATCATTTTCTATGGAACTCATCTAAAACTTCTAGTTCGGTGCCCCGATGAATCTGAAGATTACAGGGCTAAAATTAATTTTGATTTTTTTGACAATCCTCGGGAGCTGTGATTTTTAGCAAGTTAACAACAACAACAATGTAGTTTAATTAATTTTTTAAATTGAATCGCAAAATCAATTAAATAACTTGTTCTTTTAAGTGAAAAATTTATTGTTTTCTTTAAATATTCTTCCATTAATTAATATTAATGCTGCTTTGACAATAAAAAATTTAGCGAATTGAATATGGATAACAATTGTGCAAAAATAGGAAGGAATAAATTGCATTAAATAAATTAAAATCACAAGTTTGATCGTTTCTTCGCGACTTCTTTGAGAAAAAAGTATGGTTATAAATGAATATATTTTTTTACTTTAAGCTTTTTTAAGAAATTTTTTTCAGGCGATGGACATTCCTCCTATTCCAGAATATTAATTAATTTTTACATATTCCAGAACATTAATTAATTTTTAAATATTTTAGGTTGCTTTAAATAATAAAATACATACGCAGTATGTATATATTATTTAAGGAATTTTTAGTTCTACTTGATTGATAGTTCTATACTTCATAAATTTTTTCAAAAAGATTTATAGTTATTTGAATAAATTATTGCAATGAAACATAATTAAAAATGTGTGAATACTTAATAAATTCGAGATGAATCGATTGGGTACCCCGGTATCAGTAAAACTTCGATAATTTTTAATTATCTAAATGTTACATTTAATATTTAGATAAGCCTATTTAATTATTTAAATACATTTGCTGAATACATTTGTTATAGAAAAAATAAAAAACGACATGAATCTTATTTCATTAAATATTTGATTATGAAATTAATTGACGTCTTATTGTTATCGGTTCGATTCGCCTCGAACAGTCGGTACCTGAGAATTTTTGTGCTCGCACATTTAATAAATAATAATAAAAATGTATGTATTTTATTATTTCGAAATGTAATCATTTGTAACCACTTTTCGATAGGAATCGTTCTATCCCTGTTTTTTTGTGATAATAAAAAGATGTATTTGATGGAAGAATATTTTCTCGCACACGAATTTTTATCTGGTGTACTAAAAAACTGATGAATATCTATATGAATGATTAAATTATCATCCAAATATTTGGAAATTGCATTATACTTGCATTATGCAAAGATTTGGAAAAAGGTGACAGTTGTTAACTCGCAAAATAGCTGCTATTGGGAACAATTCTGAAATTTGGGATTTGTTTCCTCCTGCAGTGAAATGCTTGATATTCAACGGATAGCTTAATTTCCTTTTGCTGTTTAATCTCGTGAAACTTGACAGAAATAGAGCACAGCTCGTTCTCCAGCACATATAGATCATTCTTCTCTGTGTCGGATACTATTTAATGAGCCACTCGGCTGAGGGACTTGATTTGATCGAATTGTTACCGATTATTTTCTATTAAACAGTTATAACACGATCTTTAATAAAGTAAAACGGGAATTAGAATTTACACACGCGATTAAATATATTGATTTATTTGTTTATATTATTAAAAAATAGATGCAATATTACAAATATTTTTTGATATGTATCATGCAGAGAAATAATTATTATTTACGCGACTTACGTTGAAACAGAATAAAAATTGTGTATATTAGAATTGATGAGATTATTTATTTGTCGCACATTTTTTTATTTGATCATTATCGTGCACTAAAGCTTTGCTTATTTTTTGCGTGCTATATATTTTTGTTTGAATCTTAAAATATAGTTAGAAAATATAGTTTCAATATGTTAATTGTTGACATTCTTTTTAATTGAAAAGTATATATTATGAATTTATTAACAATCTTTTTGGTTTTGGTTGCTTGTATAAATTAAATAAAGCAAAGTAAACTTTGCAATTGCTATTCAGTATTCGATTATATGTATAAGAAACGTTACGTTAATAGTCATTTGTCGGTCATACCCACATATTTCACATTGTATTGTAACAAAATTGTGTTATTAGACGCATATCGAACGTTTCGTATATAATTTCACAAAGAAATTTTATATATATATTATTATTTTCAATTTTATAATCTTTTATATTATGTTATATATTATATAAAAGAAATTGTATATAGAATATATAATGTAAATAACAAAAATATGAAAAAATGTAAAATGGAATAATTTTATTTCTAATCGAGATATTATTTACTCAAATTTCGAAAAATGCCTAAAAAAGCGCGCATACCTAAAATCAGGATGTTTTTAAGATTTTTTTTATGTTTAGATTTTGACATATGCGCATTGTTTGAGCATTGTTAAAATTTGTGTCAGTTATCCCGATTTTTTAAAATTTCATTTTACAGTATGACGTATTAATCCTGAAACACAATAGATGCAATAAGCCTTGAGAAATTGATCAATTATAGATTGTGAGAAGAATATTTGACTATGACTGGATAATTTTTATAAGAGGCTTAGGGGCTCCGCACAATAAAAGGAATAGGGAACAGAGAACAAAGAATAAGAATTTCAACCTATCAGAAATTGTGTATTCCACAATACATGATTTTTGATAGATTCAAATTCTTATTCTTTGTTTTCTGTTCCCTGTTTCTTTTATTACGCGGAGCCTCTTACTGTACTTATTATGTCTCAAGTCTAAAGAAAAGAGCCGATCGGAATCGGTGAGGGTGGTAGAGAGCTTCTACAAGGTGTTAGTCCGCTTTTATCAGATGAAATTTTTTTATGTTCTAAAGATATTATTTTATTTATAAAAAAAATTATAAAATATAGTTTATTGGATAAAATGCATAATAACCACAATGATATTCGATAAAAGCAGAATAGTCTTATAATAATTATTTGATTGAACTATTATGTATTACAATTTAATATTTTATAGTTTTTTTAGTCTGAAGTATATTTTATTAATTGTTATTATTGTACATTGTATTTTGATATCAAATGAATTGTATGCAAAATAATGTAAATAATAAAAATATGAAACAATAGCTGCAGAGAAAGCAGTTTTGCAATTGTAAAATTCTTCAATACGATTGGTTCTTGCTTTTGATTCTTTATGGATAAATGTGTAAACCAATTATGTTGAATGAAAAATTTTACAACAGTTGAAATGCAACTGCTTTTTTTGCTGAACGTCACCAATATATCGTAAAAAGAAGACCGCCGATTGAAACCGGCGGGGGTAGTGGAGGGCTTCTACAAGGTTGATTTCGTTTTTATCGAATAAAATTTGAATTTAAATTAATTTAAATTAATTTTTTAATATTTAAAGATTTAAAATATCACTTCATTTATAAAGGAAATTGTAAAATCTTAGATAGGCTGCATAATAACTACAATGATACACATGTTGATGGTAAACGTGTGGAATAATTTTATAAAGGGTTAATTTTATTATATCAGGTGTAGTAAAAAGAAATCCATTATTTTTGCATGAAATTTAATGAAAAAATAATGGATTTCTTTTTACTACACCTAATATATAAATAACTATTATTTGTAATTTTATTTTTTAAATTATAATTAATATTGCATGAAATGCATTACATTTTGATATAAAAGAAAGTGTATTATGATGCAAAAGAAATTGTATAAATGAAAAATGTTAAATTAAAAAATGAAAAAAATATGTGTCCAAAGTAGGAATGGAAATGCTTTATTTGCATTATTTTTTTTATAATGATTTAATAATAACTAACATCAGGATTGAGAAAGCCATTTTTTAAAAATAATTCGTTATTTATTGACAAAATAATTTGTTACATTAGTCGTAGCGAGTAATGAGTAACATATTAGTAACGCATTACTTTTTATCTTTTTTACTAATATTATAAAATAATGAGTTATGTATCTTTTTCAATAAATAACTCATAATGATAATAAATTACTTTTCAAAAGTGATTTTCCCAACTTTAGGCTTACCGTTATATAAAAAATTGTAATGTATTACCAAATCGTTACTATAAAAAAGTAATGATAACGATATTTACGACCAATGTATTGTATTATTTCTTTCCCTATAGTCCAAGAGGACCGCCGATTAGAATCGGTGGGGGTGGTGAAGAACCTCTACAAGCAATTTTATTTTTGCCAGATTATCTAAAAGATGCAAATAATTTATTATAATATATCTTATTGCATAGTGTATTGTATTAAAAAAAAGTAAAAAAAAAAGGAAAAAGGAAGAATTAAAAAAGTTTATATTGAGCGAATTCAATTCGGCAAAGATAGGTCTGCTTGTCAAACAATTAAACATGATTGATTGATCCAAGAACTAATCATGCTTATTCGGGGGAGGTCAGTTTTACCAACGTCAGTTAAGCTTATCCGTCGATTAACTTTATCACCAGAATAGCCAACAGATTAGGGCCAGACTAGGCCAAGACTTAGGCCCAGTTTCACAATTCACAGTTAAGTACTCTTAACCGAGGTTCAATTTGTATCTCATCTCTTTCCAATTCTAGAATTGAAAAGAGATAATAAATAAGTTGAACCTCGATTAAAAGTTAACCGTGAGATTGGGCCTTAAAAATCTGTCTCTTATTCGTATTCATAGTTAGGCCTTATATTTAAGGCTTTCTTAAATTTATCTTTAGATACTCTACGAATTATTTCATTGGTTGCTGAGCATCTAAAGATAAATTTAAGTTTTAAGTACAAGGTCTGATTATGAATACGGGCATTTCTCTTATTCTTATTAATAATAGTAAAGAAAAAGTGTTGTGTGGAGATAATAAATAAAATGTAAATGAATTGAAATGTAAATATATTTGACTATTTTTTACAAATACATAGTTTTGAAATTAGATAATAAATTTTCAGTTTGGCAGTTGGCAATACTTAAAGTTAATCGGCGAATAAAGTAACTGGCGTTGGTGAAACTGACTCTCGCTTAGTAAAGGGCTCCGCACAATAAAAGGAATAGGGAACAAAAACAAAAAACAAAAAATAATAATTTTAACCTATCAGAAACTGTATATTCCATGATTTCTGATAGATTAAAATTTTGTCAGTCACTTTGTGATTTTGAACTCGCCCATTTCATATCGGTACATTCCGAAACTCATCGAAATTAAATTAGGTTTGTGCGAACAAATCTTTGAAAGCTCCAAAAATGTTTGTACTTAAAATAGGATAAATATAGGTATGGGAAAAAATTCGTGGCGTTTTTTTAATGCCATCTAACGGGAAAAACGCCACGAACTTTTTCCCACACCTAATATATATTCATGCGAAAAGAGAGAAAACGAAAATGCTAAGTGCAAAAAGTGCAATCAACGTGACAGACCTATTATCAATACAAGTGCATGAAGTGCATGTAAACTCGCACTTATGCATTACCGGTTGAGTGTCGAGTATTGATGTGTGACATATCGCCTTGTAATATTTACCTCATATTTCAACTCTGAAATAGTAATATTATTAAATGTGAAAATGATTAAATTAATGCAGGATATTGATTTGGAGAATTATACGCTCATCTTACCATCGGTAGCGGTTGGAAACGTTGGACAACTGTCTGTTGATTTACTCATTTCGAATCTTAACCTTCCAAAAGTCGGTCAAATTTTTAGCACGTCATTCATACCTATTGTTGGCGCAAATGCCTATCATGAGCATTCGAATGAGCTTATCACAACGATTGATATTTACGCAGGGATCAAGGAAAGTATTGTCGTTATACAGATCCGATCGCCGTATGTTGGAGAACTTTTAGAATTTTTCAACGAAATTACGCAATTTGTCACCGAGAGAAAAATAGCTAAAGTAATATTTTAATTCTGTACTCTTTTAATAATATTGCAATTATCTTTATTTTGCGAAATTTTTTTTCACAGGTAATAATTCTTGCAAGCAGTCATGATTATGTAAAAAGAGAAGTTCAACCGCAGCATCTTAAGTTGAGATATGTTGCCTCTCCTAGTATACAGTCTCAGACTGGTAAACTCTTTGATGACCTCAACTGGATTCCGCATAAACCAAAAGACGTGACTGGAGAGGAAAGATTGCAGATACCAGGGGGTGGATTTGCTAAGAGCATCTTCAACTTTCTGTCTAATGCTAACATTCCTTGTGCTATCTTATTCAAATTCTGTTCTGAAGGGGATAATATAGAAGATGCAATAGCTCTGGTGTGCTATTTAAATCAATGGATATGTGTATTAGAATCAAGCAGTAGTAATTTGAAATATCCACCGTCTTGGAAACACTTATTTGGGAAGCCACCATCACAGGATATGTATTGATTGTATCTGGATATATTTTGTACTATTTTGTTAATCTTAAAATAATAATATTTTGCTATGACTATACAAGTGTATATTTGAATGTAATATATAATTTAGAAAATTTTTCATATAAATAAATTTATATGAAAAGGACTATAGTATTTACATAAAAAAATTTAATTCGTATGGTTTAGATGTGAATGCAGTAAATTATAGTAAAAGTTTATGGCTTTATTTCACTTGCTCTCACAATACTCTTGGAATCATTTCATTTTTATCAAATATTAAATAAGGAATTGAATCTTGTGAGCACCAGTAGAATGTGTCCTATATATATAATGTAATGTATAATATTTAACTTCTTTATGGTGAATATATAAAAATATACAAATAATTTTATTTTATTAAGTTTTATTTCTAAAGAAATAAATAATATTTATTCAAAAATTTTATTAATGTTTATTTTTTAATAACAAAAAATATTCTACGCTAGAAGTTTATATTTTGCAGAAAATGCCGAATAGGATACAAGAATAGCTAAGAAAGCAGCTAAGAATTCGGAATTCACCCAAGGACCGAGGAAAATTCCCGGATTATTTAGAACAACTACTGCCAAGGGATTCACACTATCAGGATCTTCTCCATTCCTTATTGCTTTACGAACAGCGACATATTTTTCCTCGTCATATAGTTTTATGTAATAATCGCCAGACCTTGCTTTCTTGATATCTTCTGTCCAGGATATCTAACACAGGCAAAATAATTTCATGAATATTAAATTATCATTGATGACTTTCATGTTGATCAGAGTATCATGTTATCATTGATGATTTTTATTAAAGTACTAGAAGAAGGTAGATGATTTCAAATTAAATTTTTAATTAACAATTTGAAATCAAAATAACTAAATTATTAAATATCTCTAAATATTATTATTTTTGTCGCACGTTTAATTTACAATCTTTGTTTAATTCAAATATATATTTGATACACTTATGTTAAAATAAGCAATGTTAAAAAGTATGTATATATATTACCTGATATTTATTATCAGCGCTCAGTCTGACTGCTGGCAATGTTTTGCCTTCGACTTCGGCATACAAACTGATTCCCTTTACACCGTTGTTGCACTTTAACACGAATTGCATAGTAAAAGCGACATTCGTGAGGACCGTAGCGTCTTCCGTCACATATGATGATGCGACGATCTCAGGTTTTTGACAGGTCTCAGCGAAAGCCACAGAAATTAAACTCGTTAACGCGCACAAGAAAAAAATCTTGTTCATCTTGTAAGTTTTAATATTCTTTCCAACAATTTGACAACTATTCACTAAGTATTGGTTGGAATGTGCGCCTTCCAACAGTTCCAACGTGCGCCAAGTACGTCAATAATATAATTCCAACCGGCCACCTACCGACTTAAACATGCCACGTCGATACACGCAACGCTTACATGTACGACGATACGCCGTCTAGTGAATAAACGTGAAAAGTGTTGCAAGACTGGGAATCGATTTATTTTAAAACGAAGGAGAAATTATAAATGTGAGCAAATTTTTTAGACCAATGAAATTATAAATATTCTAAATTAAGTATTTTAAATATTCTGAATTTGCTCATGATTTTCATGTCAATTTAAGATAATAGAGATAATATCGAGTATTGTCCAATTTTTTTTTCCATTTACACTTTTTTAAAGTACTATTTTCTCGACTATTTTATAATTTATATTTGCTAATGAATAATAGAATATAATGAATTCATGCTTTTGGATCTAATCATTCAATTACATTTAATTGGAGGGATGGAAAGTTATTTTTTTATATATTACATGTTACCTTACATGTGTTAAGTATTTTATATTTATTTAAATTAAGTATAAAAAATAATATGAAAATTGAACAAATAAAACATAATAATATAACGACAAATAAAATACCCAAACTTTTGTATTCAATTTCTAAAATAAATACATATGTATAAGGTAACCTAAAAAATGAAATATAAATAAATATAATATAAAAATGAGCAACTTATAAAGTAATTTTCTCAACAGAATACAATATTGTATTCTAAAATTCTAAATATTTATCAATTGTTCGGCTACAATTGTGATCACGTGGTTTCACGATTGTGGACAGTGTCAGTGTGGATGTGAACCACGTGAGATGATGTAATTCACCATAACCTCAAATTAGAAAATGTACATTGATACACATGCATGAAAATATTTGCATGAAAATATTTGACTGAGTATAAATTTTAGTGTGATTAATATTTATTCAGATTTATTTCTATCAATTTTTCTAATTTTCGCGCGACCATGACAGTTAAGAATGAGAATGAAGGGAAAAGGGATGAAAGTGGTATTAGCCAAGAAGCAGCCTTGGATAATGAAGATTTATGGGGATCTGATATGTATCCAGAAAGGAGAGGAAAAAAATTTCAGCACAGTTGGTTTAAGATATTACTTGGCGCTCAGGGACGTGAATCAATAGACAAAAATCGATGTGAACACAGTGTTTATAAATGTATAAAAGAAAGTAAGATATCTCTTATTTATATAAGAAGAAATAAAAATCAAAGTGTAATTCATAAACTTACTTTTGATGCCTCATAAATAGAATTTATGTATTAATTTAACTTGCTTTTATTGTGTATAA
>Ga0157364_1006233_pt1 | contig 12228 bp, 5 predicted proteins | sample AttsexASBM2_FD_111476 | JGI IMG/M metagenome (GOLD analysis project Ga0157364, IMG submission 111476) | Fungus gardens microbial communities from leaf cutter ant in Ribeirão Preto, State of São Paulo, Brazil - Atta sexdens ASBM2 | ecosystem: Host-associated > Fungi > Mycelium > Unclassified ...
ACACACACACACACACACACACACACACACACACACACACACACACACACACACACACACACACACAAAATTTGGCGTAAATAGAAAACGCTACTGCACCTTGATGTTAATCAGAAGAGATATATTTCACTTAAAGCATAAATATTTGAACGACAATCTGGCGCAGCACCGTTATATCTGATAAATAAACAATAATGTTCTCGATGTTTGGATAATCACAAAGATAAATGAGGTAATAAGAATGAGTAACCAAAATCAGGGAATAAATTAGATTAGAAGTAAAAAGTTAGCTTTATAGAAAAATATTTGTACATAACTATTTTTCTATTATAATTAAAAGACAGTAAATTAAATGTTGAAATAAATTAAATTATATGGTATTTTCGATTAAAAACTTTTTATCTGTTTCACGAAGAAGAATGCTTTCTATTTGTTATATCTTTCTTTAATCGACAAATTGATAAAAAAACTTATAATTAAAAGGAAATATAACAAATAAAAAACATTTTCCTTGTGATAACGGTTAAAAAATTTTCAAATAAACATTCGATATAATATTCGATATACTTTTTTTATTTTAATATATAAATAATTATTTATTTTAAATTACAATAGGAATTAATTACATGTACATCACACACACACACACACACACACACACACACACACACACACACACACACACACACACACACACACACACACATTTTTTATTTAAAATTGACTTTTTATTATGTATGTTAGGTACATATACCTATATTCAATTTTTATGGCATAAAAATAAACATTATTAACATCTAATTAATACTTTATGTCAATAAAGAATAAAATTTAGTATTGAAAGAATGTTTAATTATTTACTTTTGTTCTACAATTCAGACGCGATGCAGGAAGGCTCCGAGTAGTAAACTTCCGTTCGCAAACGTCAAAGATAGCCATTGCGCCAATCAGCGAGCAGCTCTATAACGTATTATACAAGTTTAATTAAATTGTCTTCAGATTGCCATCTGTCATTCCTTTAGCTAAAAACGGTGCAAACGATGTAAAATATCTCTTTCTAAGATGTTACAAATTACGTAAATATATATAACTCTCCCTATAATACGAAAATTAAAATAATAAACATGAAAACAATTTAATCATATTTTTTATTTAATAAACGTATATTAATTATTTTCATATTCTTTTCTATTTTTATATTTGTAAATGGAATATGTATTCCATCAAATAATATTTTTAATTTAAATTTTCTACTATTAAATTGTAAAATAATTCCAATATTTTTCTGTATGTTTGCTTCTAGAATATTCTTTGTAGTCTAGATGAATCTTCAATGCTTAATATAAAGCTATATAATAATAATTTTATTAAATAAAATTATTATTATACAAATTTTATTAAATAAAATAATAAGAAGCATTGTCTCGCTATGTCTGACTTTTGCTGAAATTCTTGCAGGAAACATAACTGACGTTTGTTCAGATAGGTCTATTCCCAGATTTATTGGACGATGGCAAGATAGTCTCCAGAGAGCACTGACCAAGATACAGTACCACGAATGTCTGGAGACCTCTGACACTTTTAATGTACAATGTACTATTATAAATACTATTATAAATAATGTGACAAATATCAAATTACTTTTCATAAAGTTATTTTCAAAATTGCTTAAACTAAAATTAATATGAACATTATCGTTCCAAACATATATAATAATATATTATAATAAATTATTATATTGTTTTAAATACAACTATTTAAAAGATAAAAATAAAGAGAATGTAATATAATTAAAAAACAATAACATTTTTTCATAAAATAATTAAAAAGATTTATGTTAAAAAAAAACAAATCTAAAGATTTATTAAAAAATTTAACATGTAATAATACAGTAAATTAATATGTAAATATTAATTAAAAAATTAAACAAAGCAATATATAAAAAAAATTATTTATAGGATAATAAAATTTATAGAATAATTTAAGATTTTAGAAGGTACTATATTATACTATATTATAGCACAACAGTTAAGAAATCTATTACATATAATACAGCAAATAAGTAAATTATTATATACCTTTATAATATAAAATTAATTCTACAATGCTTATATAAACAAATACTTTACAAAAACAATTCAAAATTATAATACAAACACTAATAAATAAAAAATAAAATTTTAGCAAATGACTTCCGCCTTTTCCTGCTTTTTTTTCTTTTTCCTTCTGGCTTTCTCGTTCTTTAATAGACGTAACCATCGCAATCCACGTTAAATTCTAGCGATAAATCTTGAAGAAAAGGTAAATAGTCAAAATTGCCTGTATTCACGTCGACTGTAAATAAATCTTTTAGTATTGACTTGTAGAGTATTGACTTGTTTTCTGCTTTATATGATATTTAAACATGCCTAGTTGCCCCCTTTCCCCCACTTAATCAAATCATAATCAATAAATTATATAATAATGTGCTATTTATACGCTCTCAAAATCCGCAAAAAAAACTTTTTTGCGCTCATTTCGTTTAGCTAAAAAATTTTTTTTGTGATAGACCTGAATAGAGTGTCAGTCAGCTTTTCTCCCTTCCCCTCCTCCCCCAACATGTTAATAATAACCGATTTAGAAAATCAAATAGAAGTAATAATAAATGTTATTAACACGTAAGAGGCTGACTGACAGCCTACTCAGGCAGTTCCCCCACAAAAAAATTTTTTTAGCTAAACAAAATAAACGCAAAATTTTTTTTGCGGATTTTGAGAGCGCATTATTATATAATTGATTCATTAAGATTTGATTAAATAGGGGAACCAGCTATAGCAGCAGACATATTTAACCTATCTTGATCAAAATCTATATATACATATGTACATTAATTTTAATGTATGCATAAAGAGTGCAAAAGATAATTAACTTGCATTTTATAGTTTAAGAAAACATTACAATAAATACGTCAACAAAGAATCAGGAAAGTAATATTTATTTTTATAGAAAAAATTTTAAATATGAAAAAATATTTTTCTAATAAATTAATAAACAATAATTCATCAATAAATTTATTAAAAAAGAAATTTTAAATAAAGAGTAATATATAAAAAAGATAAAAAATTAAACAACAAAATCCGTTGTTTTAATAAAGAAATAAGAAAAATATATGTAAAGAAAATATGTGAAAAGAAATACGCATATAATATTATAGCATAAAATAACCGATTTAGAAAATCAAATACACAGAAGTAGTAAAGTATATCTTCGATTTATGTGCTTTCATATTCACATAGTTTCAATTTTGCGCATAAATAGCGCAGAAATTCTGTATATTTGCTTTTTCAAATCGATTGTTTTTTAACACGTAGGAGGCTGACTGACAGCCTACTCAAAATAAATATATTAATAGCATAAAATAAATATATTGGATTGTCCGGAAAGTTCATGCCGATTTTGAAGGAAAATTGAAACGCAGAAGATTTAAATTTTTAATTTCATTTATTAAATTTAAATCTTTTGCGGCATGAACTTTTCAGACAACTCAATAATTTCATTAAAAACGAATTAATATAAGTTTCTATTATACTTAAATAATTAAATTAATAAATAAAAAGTGTTAAATAATTAAATAAAATATAATTATAACAACCATTAAATAAATTAAAGTCAGAATTTTGTATACACATTTTTTTGTAATACGCATAAAATAGGTAAATGTAAATATCATAAAATAAGAGGTTAATTAATGATTAAAATGGAGCAATGTAATGAATCAAAAGTAACAATTGAAATTTCTTTAATGTAATGATAAAATAGATTTATAAAATAATAGTAAAATAAATTTAATCGAAATTAAATTAAATTATTTGATATTTTTATTCAGTAAATTAAAATATTAGAAATTATTTAGTAATTATAAACTATATAGACTAACTTGTGTTATACTTAAAAATTGTTCTTATACAGAGACAAATATATAGTATAGTATTTATAAATAGATAAATTTTTCTCTGCATTTTTTTGCATATTTTTACGAACTGTTTTTTAGAAAATAAAAATGTAATTTCTATCATTGCACTTAAAAAAAATAAATTTAAAATTATATGTGTAAATTATTATGAGCATGCATTTATGATAAATGTATACAGAAAAATATATTTGATTGAATTAACTGGAAATTCTGTTGAAAATAAACGATCCAAAATTCTAGTTATAAATTTACAAGATGGTTCAATCTATTAAAATTTTAGTTGAAATAATCAATATTTAGTAGATTTAATAAAAAAATCTAATAAATTTAACAAAAATTCTGGAGCATTCATTTTCCATTAGAATTCTAGTTAATTCAACCAAACATTTTTTTTCGTATATATATATATATATATATATATATATATATATATATATAAAACATTTTTTGTTGAAGGAAGAACAAAATTCCTTTATAGATAAAGGACCTGCATCCTGATGCCATCGCAAAGACGAAAATGCAATACATAAAAGTGAATTTCGTGAAAGCTGCTAAAATAGATCAATACGTTCCTTTTGTCACGTTTTGGCTGGAAAGCTTCTTTTAGAAGCAATATTTTCAAACCTATAGTTACACTCGACAGTCGTATTTTAACGGGTATCAAAAAATAAATATATAAAGACATAAAGGCATCAAATGATATCAAATTTTACAATTGATAGATCCAATTTACACAGTTTGTGTCAATTAATATAAAAAAATTAATATAAAAATTAATATTGGCACAATTTGTAAATAAACTGTGAGAGTATCTTTTCAATAAAATTAATTAACGCGTATTTTATTCATTCATCTTAACATTTATATTCTAAGTTTTTATAAGTGTTATTTGTTTACTTATTCATAAATTGTGTTAATTTGAAATGTTAAGTATCAATTTAACAAAATATTTAAATAATAATAAGAATAATAATTAATGTTGAAAGACTCCTTAATATTTAATGATAAAGACTAGACTGTAAGGGGAAGTGTGCAAGTAACAATGGAAAGTTGTTAAACGTTTAAAAGTCCATTTTTAATATAAAAGTATATATTGTCTGTATAAAATCCGTACGCGTTTCGACTTACTTCAAGTCATTCTCAACACAATTAATATAATTCTATTCTGTACAAGTAGTGCCAATTATCCAACACCTCAAAGAGCACTACCTTAGCTTCATCCCAGTTTACTGAGCAGAAGAAACAAATAATTCTTATAAAGTGAAGCTATAAGAATGAGAATGTCAAAGACATATGTGAAATTATTTTTAAAGAGAAACAACAAGGAGAAAATAGACACTCACTGAATTGATGCAACTTGCACATACATACACAATAGTCAATCAATTGAATATAATACTTATTTTAATAATTGATTAATAATTGATTTAATAAATGAAGTAATAAGAGTGATCCAAATAAATTTTTCGTCAAATAAATAGAACGAAATGTAACAATTATTCACTCTTCAGTTACACAGAGATAAATAACACGTGTCATCGTCGATGCAAGGACCGACCCGAAACAATCGAAAGCATAATTATAAACATTAATCTTTAAATTGTATTCAGAACCGACTAGGCATCTAAAAATTCAGTATCTGTTTTATGGTTTAAACTCTTTTTTTATGTTTTTGTATGCAGTATCTCAGACGTTAATCTTTTGTTATAATTTCTTTTTAGATCCAAAATCTTGTACCCTATCGAATTTCTGGTCAAATTGCAACCTATGGTCTGTAAAAACTAAATGGGAAGACTTTCTTTCTTCTGTGATTTCAGTGTTCAGAAATGCGTGTATGTAATTGACGACTAGTTTGTCGTACATAAGAAGCCTCATAGTCTTTGCAAATAATCTTATAGATAACGTTTCTCTGTGCATTAGTTAAATAAAGGATCTTTCTGCACTTTGATTAGATTGCGAAGTTTATTAACTATAAAATGCAATTTTGGATGCCATATTTATAATCCTTTTAAATTCATCTAAGATGTTGTTAACAAAGGGGATCGTACACCATATTTTATTGTTAGATGCCATGTTTTTTTTATTATCTTTATTCATTATGTTACTATTTTTTATAAAATGTTTTATTCTCTGAGACATAATATTAAAAATAAATTCAAGAGAATAGTCATTATTTAATAAAATGTTATCTATAAGTTCAAAATTTTTTTGATGAAATTTTGGATTAGAAAGGAAAAGCATTTTATTAATCATGCCTATGATCATGCATTTTTTCTGTGAGAGAGGATGTCTAGGTAAAAAAATTTAGGTATCTATCTGAAAAAAATTTTTAATACAAAATATTTAAATAATCAAAAATATAATCATATTATGTTATAAATTAACACTCAAATATGATAAATTAATTCATTTTTATATTATAAAAAATATATTACAAAAAATAAACAATTTATAAAATTTTTTTTCATGTCAAAATATATCAAATATATCAAATGAATATATCAAATATATCAAATGAAATATAAAACATCTCGTAAACTATTAATATATTAATATTTCTATAATCACCTTAATACTTTTTTATAACCATACTTTAATATTTTTATGCATAGAATAATGAGATGAATCAATTAGTGTAAAGGAAATTAGTGTAAAGGAAAGCTGTTTTTAAAAAAAGATATGTAATTGCATATTGCAAATTGTATATTTTTCAAAATAATTATGTCTTTTCTTTACCTCAATTAATTCATCTCATTATTTTATACATAAAAGTATTAAAGTATAGCAAAAAAATGAATGGCTTACAAAACAATTATTTTCATGTCAAAGTATGTCAAAATAAAATATTAAATAACTCTAAATAGTATATAGTAATAAGTAAACTGTTAATTTTTTGACAACTCTGTTTCAATACTTCTATATGCAGAATAAAAATTATTACTTCTATATGCAGAATAAAATATTATATTAATGAAAATCGATTTCATTTAAAAATGAACATCGCATAACTTCAAAAAACTGATTTTTCTCATAAATTAATTTTCTCATAAATTAATTTTATCATTATTTGTCCCAATTCAAATCATACAACTTTTGTTTAATATATTTTCTACATCTTGTATTATTTTTCATGATATTTGCTTTGAGACAATTAAAATGGTATACTTTATATAGGTATACATAATGAATGTATGTAATTGTTTTAGTTTACGCTACGTCAAGTATGGGTACATTTAGTTCAATATAATCATGCAGTTATAAATGTATATAAATGTGTATAAGATAACAGATATAAGAGCGTTAATGATAGAATAGTTACAGGATATAAAATAGATGTCAAAATATGCTCGCTTTAAACTAAAATCACATGATTTTAATAGTTCTTACAATAATAATAGAACGTTATTGATATTTTAAGATAAAAGATAAAATAGATTCAGATAAGGTTGGAAACTTATGGTGTAGCCTTATAATCTTTCTCCTTTAAAATAAACAATTCTCCTTTAAAATACAATCTACTAATTAATTATTATCAATTGTGTTGTATATAAATCCAAAGTTATAAAAATTAGATCAAATTAAAACAATCATACATATATGTGTCACTAACATAACTTGAATTTTTCGAACACGCAAAATATTGATGTGCGATATTTAATCAGCAAAAATAAAAAAGGAAGATTTTTATTTTATGTTATCATAAAATTCGAGCTTCTTTTTCTTGTTCTCATATCTAAATCTAGATGTTTCAGTTCAATTATTAACTTTGCCGTCATAAATGATCTTACTTGCATTCAGAAACCGCGAACTTTGCCCTTTCATTTCCTCGATTACACAATCCTCTGGTCTGAACTGGCCGATGCTTTATGACCGTAGCTTCATTTGCGAGAGCTGCAAGATATACGAGAAAGGCAAAGAGCAAAGAGCCGAGCGTGAATGCAGCATCTACGTGTTCAAGTGCTTTTCCAGTTTTGCGCGCTTACATCAAGAGCATGATAATAGAATTTGATAATAGAACGCTCTCAAAGCATATTGATACGGGAATATCACTGTCACTTCCTAATAGTTAGATTTTGGAGAATTTAATCTATTATATATTTTTACAAGCATATACTATATATATATTACTCTATTATTATAATATTACTCTATTATATCTAATATCTATTATATCTAAGAAATTTCTAAGAAATTTCTTCCAACTTTTTACAAAAAATATTTATTTTATACATATTATTGTTGAAGCATTTTTAATTTTATTTCCAAGCAACTGTAATTCTTCTAGATAATTAAGAATAAAGATCAATTATATTCTTTAATTTTAGAATTATTGTCATATTTTTTAAAATTTAAAATTAAAATTTTTGAAATTTAATAAAAGATCTAATTAAAAGTTTATTCAAATTATTAAATATTTAAAATAAAAAAAGTGTTTTCAGAAAAAAATTATTTTTAATAATGTAAATATGTAAAAATTTAATTATTAATATTCATTGTTGAGATAATTTCAGATAAAATATTATGAGAATTAAAAATATTAATTTCAAATTTTCATTCAAGAAAAAAAGATTCAATTCTAAGTATAGAAATAAATCTGCTGGATCGACTTTTTAAATATGATACATAGTAAATAATATCTACATAGTAAATAATCATAGTCTACAAAATTTAAATATCGAATTTAAGATTGAAATCACTTAGCTCAAAATGTATGTGTATTTTAACTTCGTGGCATACACGATGTAAATTTGAAAATTCGACAAGAAAATCACATAATCTACAATGCGCATTGCAATGTATGTATATGTAGCAATTGATATAATCCTAGGTTCTAAAGAAGGTTTTCTAATTCTTTCTTTAATATCAGTAATCAAAAGAAGTAAAAATATTTAAAAATTGTAAAAGAAGATTTATCTATTGTAATATTTTTTAGATTTTATTATCAATTAAAGGAAAAGAACCATAATTGTTCACATTTCATATACATTATTCTTTCTTTGCCGCAATGCAGAAGTATATGTCGTTAATACTGCAATAAGAAAACTATCACACGCGATGTACACAGCTCTACTTCTTTCTTATTAATAGAATTTTTATAAGAAGTCCTGCAGGATACATTTTTATATATTCTATTATTAAATCATATTTTAAACTATTCATATGTAATTAATTTATTATAACATTGATAAATACTTCCTAATTTCTATAATCAAAGTCAAGAATTTATTATTCCAATTATGGAAATATAAAATTAAAAAAGCATAAGCTAAAATGAAAATAGTTTGTATATATATCTATGTTTCAATTAAAATGACATTTAATTTTTGTATCCTTTCATATATGTATTTTTTTAATAATTATATTGCAGAATCAATATATTATGTCTACATATTTATATTATATAATTTTTATTTAATAATTCTATTACATTAAAATTATTTATTCAACGTTTTATTGCCTATGTCAGAGGTTTATATGCTTCCTTTATCTAGTCGAGATATCTATGATGCAATAAGATATGGCTAAAGTGCGCTCGTCAGGGAATACACAGCATATTTCGAAGGAAGTTTACGAGTACTCTAAGCTTCCCACTAAATCTTGGCTCAGAGAGTTACGTATATGAAAAAATATATAAATATATATACAGTAGATAAATATATACAGTAAATCTCCAAAATAAAACCCCTTCACATATAAGTATATCTGTCGCTAATGCATGACATAAAATAATCATGATAATATAAAAGAATGATCTGAACTTCCAATTCGCGCATAAAATGATGTTTGACATACTAGAAAATAATATATACGATAAATCAATATTTCTTAACTTTTGCAAGGCGGGGATCTATTTTTAAAATCGTTTTTCCTTGAGCGGGATTTGTCATACTTCATTATTTCATTAAATTCTTTGTTTAAAAATATGACTATTTCAGTGACACTATAAAAACTTTTCTATTTTGTATAGATGAAATATATTGTATTTTCTACAATTACAATATTAAGTTAATAATTCGATATGTTAGCTATTTAATTTACAAATTTATTTATATTTTACATTATTTATTATGTTAAAATTTGTAATAAAACTTAACTTTATTTTCAAAATTTCATATAAAACTGCGTTATCTCTCTCTATTATGCTGTTTAATATTTTATGTAATACAAGTAGATGTCTCTATCATACACACACACACACACACACACACACACACACACACACGCGCGCGCGCGCGCGCGCATAATATATGGGGTATTCTCCGAACGGACCTCCACCTGTCTAGTTTTGAAAAAAATGATGGCGGCCGATCACAGACCATTTCACAGTCTTAGCAAAATTCAATATGACTCGTAGTATGCTTAAACTAGAAATTGTAAAATTCACACAAAAATATTATTAAATATAAAGACAGTTTCTGGCCTTCTTTACTTTATTTGTGTTGAATAATATAAAACGAGAAATCCTATTATTTTAAAATATCCTTTTATTCCTGAAGTTACATTTTTTTATAAAATATTTTACTCTATTTTTACAGTTACAAAATTTCTTTACCTTATTAAATAGCATTTAAATGTTTTTGCTATTTTTTAACAACTACATTGCTAATGTAGTTAGATTTAGCAACTACATGGTTAATGTAATTAGATTTAGCAATTACATTGCTAATGGTTGGTGAATTAGTTAAATTCACCAACCACCTACTCAGCAATACATTACGATGGAAAATATCAATCTGCCATCTTGGATATGCCATTTTGAATTCAGAAAAACAGACGATTCTTGAAAGTAGATGTCACAAGCCGTTTAATTTGAGCCGTCGAATCTTATTTTCTGCAAAACTGTTCTGAGCAGGGGAGGAGTCCGTTACGAAAAATGTCTCATACATATACACTGTATAATTTTAAATTATATAATTATAGAAAATAGCTTTTTTTAAATGGATTATTTATGACATTTTTATTTCAATACAATGAATAAATATGATAATTTTTTATTTTTATAGCAAAGCTAATCCTAATCTTATAGTATTATAATATCTAATAATAATGAGAAAGTATAAAAAACTGCAAGATTTTTGTATATTAAAATATAGAAATATTAATTCATCCATTAAAAGATCGCTTATTTTTTCATTTACTAATCGATTTTGATGCTAGGAAATACAGGTATAACTTTAAATAACAGCAGCTTTAATTCATAACAAACCTTGTCGTCAAGCATTGTACGTGTCCAATATATAGCAAACATGATAAACATGCAGGAACAATCCATAAATTGTCGATAATATCACGTGACTAATTAGAAATTAATTAACGTGCTTAGACGCATGCTATGACAATATGAAACACTTACACTCAAGACATTTCATGCAACAAATACACACTCTCTGTTGAACGTAGTTGTGCACAATACCTGACGATTGTTTTGCACTCAATATTCCAAATCGCTAGCACGTCGAAATTAGGGGCTTCCTCCGAAGTAGTCACCTCAGTGTTACGTATCGGCGTAATATACAGCGATATGCCGATATTTTCAAGATGTTGAATAAAAATATGATCGCGAAAATATGCAAATTTGAATTTTTTTGTAAATATCTACAAAATATCTCAGTTTTGCAATTTTTCCCGCTTGTATCTTTCAGCTTCTTACATCCATTCAAGATAATTGACTAGTTTTATAATATTTTTTTCTAGAGAATGGCCCCAAGAATAGTTAAATAGGTACAGTTATAATTTGTGCTCTAACGCACAAATTGGTCGAATAAATCTCTATACGGATGAGATTTCATCAAAAAATGGTCTCTTTCTTTTGGTCCACTTATCATATCCAGACAAGTTCTATCAAGTTGATTTCAATATTACGAATGATGCAACTTCTTCATTTCGAGATGTTCGTATTGTTTCTCGATGGTTCTTAGAGCATATAAATAGTCTAAACCAACTCCGAGCAAAAGATAACTGTAATAAAAAATAGCAACAACATTTAAAATGCTATTTAATAAGTTAAAGAAATTTTGTAACTGTAAAAATAGAGTTTATAAAAAATGTAACCTTAGGAATAAAAGGATATTTCAAAATAATAGGATTTATCGTTTTATTATTCAACACAAATAAAGTAAAAAAGGCCATATTCGGCCGAAACTGTCTTTATATTTAATAATATTTTGTGTGAATTTTACAATTTTTAGTTCAAGCATACTACGAGTTAATTGAACTGAAATTTTAAAATTTACATAAGAATATATTAAGCGCAAAAACCATTTTGATCAAATATC
>Ga0157364_1006234_pt1 | contig 12228 bp, 15 predicted proteins | sample AttsexASBM2_FD_111476 | JGI IMG/M metagenome (GOLD analysis project Ga0157364, IMG submission 111476) | Fungus gardens microbial communities from leaf cutter ant in Ribeirão Preto, State of São Paulo, Brazil - Atta sexdens ASBM2 | ecosystem: Host-associated > Fungi > Mycelium > Unclassified ...
ATCACAATTATGTATATAAGGACTCATAGTCTGAGGATTAGACCTCAGACTTAACAACATCTTTGCTGCTTGTCTAACTTCACTTTTTTGAAGCTTTTGAATATCAAATCAACCAACCACAAATCAGTAAGTAGCCATTTGTGATAATTGCCTAAAATGTAGCTGGCAAGTTTGTTATCTTAAAGAATATTACTATTGGCTTGAAGGAGCCCACATGTATTATAAACGCTCCTTTTCACTCATCTTCTTCTTTTATCCTCATGTTGTTGAACTCTCACCTCAGATCAATTTTAGTAAATACTTTCTTGCTACTATTAAATCTGTAATTAATAGTAGTGGATAGTTATTTTTCACTGTCTAGTCATTTAGGTTGTAGTAGTTTATTACTATCTACTTACTCCTATCCTTTTTTCCTACAAAGAACACTGGTGACATTTGAGGGGACCTTGATTGTCTGATATATCCCTTCCTTAACTGATTATCCACAAGCTTTTGAACCTTCTCTCTTTCATTCTTGGATAGAGAGTAAATTCTTACTTTTTGTGGCTTGAACGTTTCTTTGAGATCTATAGCATGATCCTAAATTTTTCTTGTCAGTATCCTTTCTGATTCCATTTTTTCAAATACCTTCCTCCACTTCAAAAACTTCCTTAGGACCATCTCTTCAATTCTCCTATGGTTTTCTTCAATTTCTTCTTCTCTTCCCCAATTCTCTTTATCATCTATTGCCTATCTAACTATTTTTTTCTTTTCTAGGATTATCACTCTTTTTTCTCTTTTTTTCTTCTCTTTTCTTTTTACTTTTGTTCCACTGCATAAGGGCAGACATCTCATCATTTTGACTTCTCCTGTGTTATAACTTGGCAAAACAGCTAAGTCAATATTTATATTTCTTTTCTTTTAGGTTATTACTAAGGGGAGTATGGGAAATATCACGTGACAGTCACAGAGTCACAAAGATGTAACATAAGTCACACTATGTCATGTCACAAGGTCACAGCATGTGATAAGGTAGTCATATGATGGAAATAACATGAGGACCATGGGAGAATATTGCATAGCTACTATAGTAAATTGTATAAGTAGTATAAAAAATTAAATGGAAACTCTATTGAGTTCTCCTTGTCAACTCTGACTTGGAGTGGACTTAAGTCATCACAGCTAGAGTCTTATAGTGCCTTTTGTGACATTGCCATATGTGCTGCTTCTCTCTCTCCTTGTCCTCTCTTTTTTACTTTATACTGCATAACTCAGCTACTCAACATCTCAAACTTGTTTGGGGGGACTGTCTTCCCTTTTTCTCCTTCTGTTTAATTCCTGCAATTTCAGGCCAGGTACCCAAACTTTTTGCAACTCCAACATTCTCTTTCTTTCTTTCTTTCTTTCTTTCTTTGCCACTAGTGAAGTGAAGGCATGCTTTTCTTTGAGTAGGTTACTTGTGAGGTTATTAAATTGTTGTTGAGACATCATGGTGATATCTCAAAGATATGGATATAATGTTGATTCTTGCTATATACTTTTACATTTGCTAGGGCACAAGATCTTTACCCAACTAGGTGCCTACTGCCCTACTAACTACTGCCTTAATAATAGGGTTATATGATCACTCTATGGAGGAGATCCATACTCTAGACAGTTTTCTAGGAATAACTGTCACTTCTCTGCATGTACTACTTACAATGGAGCACAGCACAAGGTTTCTACTAAGAAGACTACTCTACTTAATACAACTCAATTGCGAGATTAGGTCTTGGACACAGTGCCTGAGCTTGGTACTATACCTTCACCTACAGTCTCTAATTTTGCCAAGTCATGATAGAGGATTTGGTATCAGATGCTAGACTGTAGGAGTTCTTGCTCTACTATCAAACTGGGGTTAATATGCTATACTGTACTGAATGTCGTGTCCTTCTGATAGCTCAAACTGGCCTTATCCATGTTTGTGCTGCTACCCATACAGTCCCTTATGCAAGAATATCAGAAGATAAGTATTATAATGTTTGCAATAAGCTAGGAATCAAAACAGATTACCCTACCTCCCAAGAGCTTGATGGTATTAAAGTGCTTAGTGGACTCAACATCTATACTATGGCATTGATTTGTGGGGTAGATGGATGTTTGATGATCTTTGCAAGTAGGGGTGCAATGCAAAAGTACTATGATGTGATGCACAAGGGTATACCTATCCCGACCATTTAGTATATTGTGTTAGCACAATGTCTGGACAATGGAAGTTACAAGACCTACTTTCAAGTTACTGAACCTCCTTATGTGTTCAGGCCTATTCTGAATAAAGACTAGATCAACATCCTTGATACATAAATTGATGATGCAATGAAGATCATTCCACTTTTTAACTCTGACCCTCGTTATTTGAATGCATTACTTATGAAAACAAAATGGGCTGACCATGTCAAAGGACTTGATCCAGATGAACTGTGCTCATTGGTGAGATTACCTGGAGTAGACAAATTTCCTCTCCTCAAAGAGACCATGGAGTAGATTACTAAGGTTGCAATGATATGTATTGAGAGAACACCTGAGATAATATTGTAGCAGCTTAATACTAAAGAACTAGCACTGTGAGTATATTGTTATGCCCTTATGCATCCACTGACCAGTACTGTAATGGTATATCCCATAAGCCATTTCACTGCCTCCAAACCTTGGCTGCACAAAAGAACTATGGTTAAGTATTAATATGCTTTGTCACTTTCTTGCTTTAAGAGAAAGGAAACTACTGACTCATATTACCCCTGAACATTACCAAATTGATCACTGAGTTCAAGGAAATCCCACCTTCTTCTTAGCTTTCTCCTCTGGCCATGACACATAAATGGGATGCATATTTCCTGAAACTCATTGAAATATTGATATCGGTCTGGACAAGAACCTGGGATCCCTGCTATGGTGATAGCACCAATATATAGGATTCAACAATATGCTTCATCACCCTTATCTCTATCAAGGCAGACCAAAGTTGGGCCCAAGTAATAGAAGTTACTCCAATTATTGCCAAAATGACTTACTGTATACAGATCATATTTCTTATGAGTTTGCATATGGGCAATGTGGAAACTGCAATTGTCTGCAAAAGACATTATAACTTGGAGAGATGGCACTATGAGGGAAATGACTCTACCTTCCACAGTCTGTATTCACTAAAACACTTAGCATCCAAAATCGCTTTCTCTACTCCTTCCTTTCTAGCCTTCATATGGTATGACAATGAGAATATGGAGTTTATATGGTACAGCTCTTTTATTACAGTGCACATGTTCCGCAGCCTAGTTCAGAAATTAATGCATTTAGTATATTGTTATGAGAGCCCCAAAAAGGAAATAAATTCCCATGCATTTGAACACTTGATCCATAATATTAAGTCATACAACAGAGTCAAGATATAAATAGCATGGGAACTTAGGTAATCTGATCATGTGACAAGGTCATGTGATTGTGGACTAGTAGTATACAGCCACCTGTAAAATAGTATAAGTAGTTAAGCAATCCAACGAAGAACTCCATCGAGTTCTTCTTGAACATCCATCTTGGATGATCATTAAGAACTATCACAGTCTATCAATAACATATATGAACAGTTTGAAAAAATAACCTTTGGCAAATGGAGACAGATTCGAGGCTATGTCACTAATGATTTAACAAACATGACCCCTGGATATGGCTTTGTCAGTGACTTTAGGAATAACAGGCATTACAACCGTTGCTATTTAATAGATCTCATAATGGACAAGCCATACTTGAGGAACAAATTCATCACTGCCTTAGCACCTGATGGAGTGCCATTGTTCAATCTTGGTCAAATGCAGTCTTGGTTTGTATAAGGCATACCTATTGCCCAAAGCTGGATAAACTTACTGTGTCACTTGATGATGAGAATCCAGCTAGCCTACAGGCTGGCCATACTCATGCTACTGAAGAACACCTGTATGGTGTGTCAACCAGTTACCTGGGTAAATTACCTGAGAATATGGTGGGGCCCTTTGCAAGGGCCAGTTGGGAATAGCAATGTTTCATTAGTATACCAGAAGGAGGGACTGAAATCAAACTAAGGGAATTCACAGTTAAAGAAGTATGGAAACATTACCTGGCACTTGTCAAAACTCAGACTTGCTGTTGTTGCACCTGTTATCAAGATGTAGCAACTAATGACAGCAAAATACCTCATAGTCATATCATGCAAAACCCACAAGAACCCTTGGTTAAATTATCTGAGCTTGGTCAATCTGAAGAAGGACACGACATACCCAGTACAGCTATTGTGTTTTCCTTCCCTCTTGCAACTAAATCTGTCTTTGATATAGTGGACCTTATTACTGAGATGATGTTGTACTTTTTGTATGGCTTCAATTACTGACAAAATTAAATGTTAGCCTGTCTCATCTGCCCTATCACCTTCACTGGAATATGTAGACCATCCATTGACACCAACTCAGAAGGACACTATAGTTTTGCATACAACTGTGGATGCCATTGAGATAAGCACTCATTGTGTATATAGAATGAAACTTACATTGTCCCTAGAATTTGCTCCCTCACATGTCATATACTGAAGGTGCTAAAACACCAGAAGCATCTTCTGATGCTGACCTGTGGTGTCAATTGAGTGCCAAGCTGAACACAAAAGAATTCAAAGAAGTTATGAGATACATTTCCCAGGCTAGAACTACTGTCAGATCTCAAATGGAGATAAAGGTGTATTATTACTAACCTAACCAATTCATAGATATTTGATGTTTTTAGACCCCTGCTGACAATGAGACAACTGCACTAGCAGCACTAAGGAAGCTTCTTTGTTCATCTGGATGCAACTGGATGTCAAGTAAGCAATATGAAGCCATCAAATGTGCAATCAAAGGAAATTCAGACTTACTTGTTGCACTACCAACTGGTAGTGGAAAATCTATAATCCCTATGGTGGCTGCTATAGTAACAAAGAAGACATTTGTTGTTGTTGTTCCTTTAATTTTGCTACTAGAGGATTGGGAACATTGACTAAGAAAGGCAGGGATGCGATACACAGTTTTCAAGGCAACCAGTCCCCCTTTTTATGATTACCCTATCATGTTGACCACAACAGATATAGCTGTTAGGAAAGAATTTAGTATTGCTATTGAACGTTCTTATGCTAACAGGAGCTTGGGTACACTGGTTTTGGATGAAGTTCATGAGATCTTGGCCTTGAAAACCTTTAGGCCCTGTATGCAAAAAATATAGGAAGCTCAGAAGCTAATCTATCCAATCATAGGGATGTCAGGCACCATACCTGTTAATATGGAACAACGTCTCCTTTCCAAGCTAGGTCTCAAACCTAACACTCCTGTTGTTTACCAATCATCAAATAGGCCAGAGTTGACCTATATAATAGAATTACCTTTAAGAAAGCAGAATGACTTGACAATGCTGAAAGAGGCAAAAGAGATGATTACTGTGACAAGCAAGTAGAAAAGGTGGTGACAGCTCTCAATTGCATGCTAAAGGGTTCATGGGGAGAAGTAGGAAGTAGGAGTATCAGAAAGAAATTAAAAAGTGTATACGTAGCTTATTTGGAATCTAAGTATAGAAGGAATGATGGAAGCTCAATCTAGATCCTATCCACATAGTGTCCCTAAGGTGTTCACCTTTACACACCATAACAAGCTTACTAGTAGAATAGTCAGTAAACTACTCATGGGCCTTACTACACTCAATCAAGCCCTTATCTGCACCCTCATACCAAACCTTATGGGTGTGATACAATCTGAGTCAATGATTAGCCAGGCTTTTTAGGCCTGCTACTCTGTAGAAGGTTATCCAAGCGACTGCTATGTCTTATCTCATGAAAGAGTAGAGTATATGGTAGAAAATATTTACCAACTCAACCTCTCACCAAGATCACCCCTTACATACTCAAGAGAATCGCATTTACAACCTCAAGAGCTTCTGAGATGAAGGCAAGGGCCAAGGAGACTCTCTCCATTAATCTCCACTCTGAGAAATATATTAGAATATTACAAATGTTTGAGACTCAATTAAAAAGAAATAGAAAAGGAAACTCTCCATTCTACCACTTCCCCTCACATCTCCTCTCTATGATACCACCATGTGGCCATGATAGCTATCATCTTTCTGTCCTTCATATCTCCCAGACATGACTATTTGATCCTGCTCCACCTCTATACTTCACTCCTGTCCATTGTTCCCTGAACCCCAAACCAGCTTCCTTCTACTCCAAATATGGTCTAGAAACACATGATAGTATGTCCAAGCATCAGCAATATGATTGTTGTCTGGCAATATGTCTGTTTTTTTACTAAGTCTATCAGTGATGGGATCACTAGTTACTGATAGACTTTTGATCTACCATCTTGATGTCATATTAGTCTGAGTCCACTCTAAATCAAAATTATCTCGCATTCCAAAAATATCTCTAAGCCTCTGATTTCTAGAGTTTTAACATTGATAGTCTGTATCTGAGAAACCTGATGCTAGCTCATCAGTCTTGCCTCCTGAGGTATATGCTATTCTAGCATGTAGCAGCTCAGTCACTACCTAAGAGAAGTACCCAATTTTGGGTCTAAATTATATCTGGGGCTTGTAGGAAGTCTCTAGAGTGGGTTCTAATAGTGAAACCCAGGGTTATAACTTTTATCCCATGCTACTTTTCCACAGAAAATTCTCTAATGGCATAACAATGCGCATTCAGAACATTGCACAAGACCACATAATAGAGCCATCAGATAGGGCCTTGGTCTTTGTCACAACAATTATAAACAGAGGGTTGATAGCTAGAAGCCTGGGATGTGAGTTCTATTGTGCAGATACATCAGTATATGTGTCAAAAAGCAATAGGAGGTTAATGGATGAAGGTACTCACCATAGAATGGCAGCTGAACAACAAAAGGGAATAGTTGACAACTGGCAAACTGGTTGATATTGAATCATGGTAGCAACAATGGAATTTGGTGCCAGAAATGACTATTCAGGAGTCTAGGTGATTATCCTTGCAAATACACCTTTTGATATGGCGTCCATTGTTTAACAATTTGGTAGAGCTGGGAGAGATGAAAAACAAGTATTGTATTATATCATTCCTTCAAAACACTTACTTTATTGACCTGGTGAACAATCCATTGATTTCTATGGACATAGTACTGCAACTGAGATAATTTGAGATTTTATGAAATGTATTTGGTTTCTGCTAACCAAATATGTTGATGAGAGAGAGACAACATACTGTCTCGAAAATCCAAAAAACACAATCTGTAGCTGATGTCAGTCAAGAGTTCATGGTGAGATGAAAACCCTAGCTCCAGCACACAGAAAACCATCTGGAACAATTCTTGTGCCATTATCCTCATCAATAGTTGACATGGTATCTTTGGTAAGTTTATAATATGAACCTATACATGAAATTATCTTTAGACAGCCAACAGAATAGTATGGTAAACAGACATTACCTTTTGAAGAAGAAGTGTTGCTTGTTAAGAAAAAGAAAGTTGCTATTGAGTTGGATTCTGAAGATTACATTACAAGACTATGAAAGGCATTAGACAGTATGGATGGCAAGTACACTGTCTGCATAGTACAAATACCAGCAGACACCAATGAGCATACTTATCTTGCAAATTGTTGTCCAGGTGTCAATTTCAACCAATACATGATGTGAAAGAAGAATATATGCTACAAAAGTGATGTCTATGGTCCTGTGTGCTCCTACTGTCATGTACCCCAGATTGACAATGATTTACACAAGTAGATCAGTCCCGGCAAGCCTACCATAACCAAGTGTTCATACCCTGACTATACTCTTTTCCTTGCATATGCTGTGTATCATCACACCCCTGCATATCAGGCTACAGAAGCCAAATTCAAGTCTATATGGCCATCAGATGTTGAATATGCAAGGTGGCTTTGTGACATATGTGTTAAGAAAAGCAAAACAAATACTATGCACCTTATTTTTTGGTTCATAAAGGAATATTTGCCTCATAGTTAGTAGTTTAAAACAAGAATGTTGTATTTGATAATACAAAATCAACGTGTCAAATAATCACTACCCAATATAGGTAGATTTATGATTTTATCCTGTTGCATTACATTGTGGCACAAAACATACACACAATGTGTTGATGTCATATCCAAAGAGTTCTAGATTAACCCAGACTCCTATGAGAAGTAACCCATCTGATATCTATATAAAGACTCTGATGTACACTGAGGATCAGACCTAAAAATTTACAATGCTCAGATGTCACTTCTGCTATTAATGACTGAGGTTGAGACTCCTTAGCTATAACAGAAACAGCAAGTTCAAATTCAAATACTCATATGAGCATAAACAAAAGCACTTTCAACCTATATATTACAAACCATTTGTTAGGATATCCTGTGACATTAGGGATGGAAACATACTCTACGAGAGAGAACTGATATGTAATACACCTATGCAGTCTACCAAGGAATGTCAGCATGTCTGTTACAACCTTAAGGAGTAACTCAGGTTGCAACACTCAAGTAAAGACTTGAGAATGAATTGAGAGTAGAGGAAGGAAGGGAATGATACAATTGGTAAAGCGTAAGGAATATAGAAGAGTATCTACTGTATATATACCTATGTACCATGAAGAGTAAATGAGAAATACATGTGGCAGACATGAGATCTGCTGAGTAAAGAACATGCCCTACCAGTGAGACGCTGACTGAGCCATTAGATATATGAAATGATATGAGACAAGGAAGTGGTCCATGTGGTTGTATTATGGTAAACACCTGTATGAAATGAGGTCGATCATTACAATGTTGCTCCATACACCTAGAGTAACACTTGCCACCTTATTAGATGAGTCCCCCCATTCTGATTTATTTGAGTTGGGATCAATCAGCAGTTTTAATTAAAACACAGAATACATGTACTTAAACTCCCAAGCATGTTTTCCCCATAATGCCTCCAACTGATTGACTGGTGCAATCAGAATAAGCACCATCTGTCCCTTGTGCACTCTGCATAGCACAAGTAATTCCACCATGTTTGATCTTCACAATACAATTATGAAAATCAATACTCACAATATCATATCACAGACTCTCCCTTTCTTATTCAACAAATAGTATTCCAAGTGAAAATCATCTTTTATAGCTAACCTTATTGTACTGAATGTATAGGCAATGTTTCCTGTAGCTGAGTCAAGACATAACAAGGAATCAAGCTCATCTGTGATTGGATTATCTGATTGAATGAATAGTGAAAAGTCACGTAGCTTTATTTGGACATTGGAATGGATTGAGAGAGGAGATAGTACCTACATTATTGCATAGCTATCATGGCATCCAAAATCCATGGAATTATGCCTGGGAGAGTATAGATTATACTTGGTAGTTTCATAGTCAGCAATGAGGGCTAGGATGATCTCTGGATTAGGTTCCTGCCATTGTGTACAAGATACTTCAGGTTGAATGACTGCGAGTTGTTAATGCAAAAAGAATTCTTCCCAGTTGCTTGAACAGCAACTCGCCTATGATGGAAACTATTTTCTTGGATATATCAGATATGGAGGCCTCCTTGAGGAAGATCTCAGAGGCAAGGGAAAGACAAGCAGAAGTGTTGAGCAAGACTCAATGATGTGAGAAAAGGGAGAGAGGGCGATTAACCCAATTTGTAGTTACAATGCTGCCAACAAGAACATCAGTTATCCAGGGGATATGAGCACCAGCTATGTCTTTGAGCATGGTTGTGATGGTGATGTATAGAGGGTGAGGAGACAGATGAGACAGACCTAGTTCATACTGTACATTGAAAGATTTGTGATATGAACCAAAAAGGAGACAGCATTGTTCCATAGAGTGAAGAGAATGAGAAAGGTGTGTGAATAGTTGACAAAATTAATAATGGTTAGGTAATTGACATATAATTTATTTGTTAGTTTTTTATTTGCTATGACTCTGTTTCTCATGTACATCAATCAGCTCCCAAGAAAGACACTAGCAAATCAACATCCAACAATGCACAAGTGACTAATCCAATCATCACTGCTCATTTCGGCCAGCACATTCTCAAAAGCCCCAAACCTGCCAATAGTATGCAATGGTATGCACCTGTTTCTCAAGCAAGGTATATTTATACTAGGATAGTTGACATAGTTTGTTTTTTTTGAAATGAATGACCTAGAAGCTTGCTGTTCCTCATGGTAATCACTTTGTCTAGGCAAATCTGAAACAGGCAGACAAAGTGCTAGAAGTCAGCCCTAGTACTGGAAATCTCACCATGAAGATTCTCAAACAGACAAAACATGTCACAGTGATTAATATGGATTCACATATGGCTGTGGATGTAACAAAATAAGTGCAGGGAATGTACATATTCACCCTCATATTCAACTTTCTTACTTTCATCTTCTCTCCATTTTCTTTCTCTTCTACTCTATTCTACCTTGAGCTTTCCAGTGTCAGTAAGCCAACTCCTGAGCTGGAATAAAGCCAACTGCTCTTTATCAGTGTTTGACAAAGAGAACTTGATAGAGTTCCCATTAGATTTACTACACTATATATACAATTACTATGTGGCTATGCTCCTTTATTTCTCATGGTCTCTATATTACTTGTCAACTAACTCTCCTGTCACATTGTGACTGTGATATGACTGTAATGTGACCTTTGTCACAGCTTTTGTGACTCTATGACCTGTCATGTGATATCTTCCCATGCTCAACCTTAGTAATAAAAGAAAAGAAAAAGAAAAGAGATATTAAATAATAACTTAGCTATTTTTGCCAAGTTATGACATCTAGCATCTGATCTTTCTTTCTTCAAATGCAGGCTGACTCACCAAAAACTCCACATCGAAATTGGAGAATTTGCCCTCTAACTTGTCTCCAGGCCAGGTAGTAATCTGTGGTCTCAGCTATCAGCCAATGTTCAGGTAAAGCACTCCAACTATCTTATCAAGTGAACCAAAGAAACACATCGTTGACTCTGAATACAAGCCCTATGCAAAAGTGGACAATGTCATCAACGTCTCTTGGAATAACTTTTACCCCTCACCTTAAGTTGAAATATCCATCATCCACCTTATATCTCTCGACTTATCTCCAGTCAAGTTTGAAGAAATGAACTAAGTCATTTTTCTTGCCCTAATAAAATGGATCAAGGCAATATCCAGGCCAAAGGAGTAATGAAGATGCTAGAACAAAATAGGAGAACAAGATGAGTGCTCAGGAAATAGTACATGTAACTTCCCCTTTATTTTGGGGCCTTTGGTGGTGCTTTTTGTATCCACTGACTGATAGTCATATATCTCAGCTTGTTGACAATGACACCTCTATCTCAGAACTAGTAGACAAGGTTCTAATAGACATCTGAAGAGTAGAGCATCTAAGATAGACATTGATGATCTTCTCAGATATAAGAATGTATAGATTATGACTATCGCATTGAACATTTGACAGGCTATTATCTACATTCCATGATATAGGGATCCATTTTTCCTCATCATATCTTTGTCCATGGATTATATGTCATTTAGACTTGTATCATACTGATATACAATATTGCACTATACCTCATTCTACTCTGCCTGAAATTTTCTTCTACCAGTCAGCCAGTCAAATGAAAGGAGTTTCACAGTTGATAGCTGGCTATTCACAAGTCCAATAATTGGATATGACAATCAGATAGAAGTTGAAGGGGTAAACGATCTGAGTCTACAGTTGTGGGCTAAAAGAGGCTGAATTGGGCAGATTCGCGAATGCAGGAGTAGACAATTGAGCATGAGCATTAGAGGACAGTTGGACCTGAGATTGTGATTCAAGTTCAGCTATTTTCCTTGCAGTGAATAGCATCCAACCCTCACTACAATGTCCCTGTTGCTCTCCTTTTCTATTAGAAAACATATCCTCCCTCTATCACAGCTTGTCTATGGTAGTATCACAAATGGTCACTTGCTATTTGTGATGGGTGCTTTGATACTTTAAAGAGTTTAAAAATGCAAAGTTAGACAAGTGACAAAAGATGTTGTTAAGTCTGAGGTCTAATCCTCAGACAGGGAGTCCTGATATACAGGATTGTGATGGTCTGTACACTAGGACAGATCATTATATGCTACTACCTATTGTTCTACATATGATAGTACCTTTGTGCTAGAAATAGTGATAACTTAACCATATGGAGGCTGTCCTTTGTTCTAAGAAAAGGACAGATGACTATCTATGGGTAATTAATAAAGTTCATGTGCAA
>Ga0157364_1006235_pt1 | contig 12226 bp, 5 predicted proteins | sample AttsexASBM2_FD_111476 | JGI IMG/M metagenome (GOLD analysis project Ga0157364, IMG submission 111476) | Fungus gardens microbial communities from leaf cutter ant in Ribeirão Preto, State of São Paulo, Brazil - Atta sexdens ASBM2 | ecosystem: Host-associated > Fungi > Mycelium > Unclassified ...
GTATAAATAGCATAGATACATTCCTGTATCCTTACACTTTACCACTTATAAATCTATTCCCTTAACTTCTCAAACCTTTGCCTAAGTTGCAACCTGAGCTCTAGCTTAAGGTCGTTACACTTATTATACAGAGTTTTTGCACTCTATGTATCTCTGAGCCAATCTTATGGGCTTTTGCCTCCTGGTGTGAACTTCATCTAACAGAGAGTTATAAAAACTATCTATGGTCCTAGTTCTGTTCCAATATTCTCTTCCGATATTGAAATAGTTGTTGATATACCAGAGGCTGAATAATTCACTTTTACCCTGGTCTCTAACAAAAAGTACTATTACAAATGATTTTGCCTCATATTTTACAGATATTTGCTCTATGCTGGATATATCTTGGATATGTGTTAGGGATCATTTTACTTATAAATCACAATTACTACATCTTGTGTTTTTCTCATTTTATAAAGTGAAGTTAGGAAAAGAACCTTGCATTATGTTGTGGCAACCACTAGACTGAATTGTCCAATGATCTCACTAACGAGTAAAGCTCAAAGTGGGCTATGGTGTGGGAATTCACAAGAGAACTCGACAAGGAGTCTCTGCTAAATTAGCATCCTATATATACTAAATATATCTGATCCATGCTACAACCTCATGTCTGCCTCATTTCCTACTCAAGGCCACCATGTTGCATACATGTGCTCTGACATCATCTTCTAGATCTTTCTACTATGTTCTAGGCTTATGACGTCACATCATGTGATATGTCATGTGACTGCAATGTCATGTGTCTCTTCATCGTCACTAAAAATAAAATAAAAGAAAAGAAAAACAAAATTCCTATAAAGTCAGAAAATAAAAGAAAAATAAAATAAAATAATCCATGTCCAAAGCATCTCATAACACATTAGAGTTAACACAAAAGAACTCAATGGAGTTCCAAGTATAAAAGTGTCTATCTCATATATGCTAGATTACTGGTCCATACTACACCAACCTTAGCCTACCCTAAAAGCTATATATATTATATATTATGTCTTAAGACTTAGAGTTAAAGTCAAAAGAGTAAACCTTGGATTGGGCTAATCACAAGAGAACTCAATGGAGTTCTTAGTTATAATGTATCTACCTTATATACTATACTAGTTGGTCCATGGTACTACTGCATCTCACCTACCCTAAAGACCATGTGTAAACCTTAAGATTAACATGTGTAAAACATGTTGTATAATATTATTGCTCTAAAATCTTTTATATTCTTCTATAGTAATATGTGACAGTTTGTGACAGTCTGACTGTGATGTCATGCTAAACCCTAACCCTAAATAAAGTGAAAATAAAAAATAAAATAAAATAAAGTTCATTGTTTACAACTTTAACATTATATGCCATTAATATATAGGATAACATTGTTGTTCTGAAACCTTTTATGTTCTTTTAAAACACACAATTGTGTGACTGTGACTTGTAACATATGTTATCATGCTAAACCCTAATTCTAAGTTCAGAATAAAAATAAACAAAAATAGAAAATAAAATGAAAAAAGTTAAGTCTACTATTTTCAACTCTAATCAATAGTATGCTATTACTTGAGTTGCCAATATTGCTATAGTCCACTATCAACATGTAGATACTACTACATACCTTTGAACCTTTTTTTACTGTCACTAATCAATAAGTTCTTACTATTTAACAATGTTTGTTTGAGGTTTGTAACCATGTTTGTTTGAGGTTTGTAACCATCCAACACTATCATTCTGTAGCCAAGTTACTGATATTCTGCCTGATGTTCTGCTTGATTAGAATAGACTCTTGAGTACTTAGAATAGTAGTCATCTTTAGAAAACTCCATTGTTAGAATTGTAAATGATGGACTTTATTTTATTTCTTTTTCTACTTCTCTTTTCATTTTCATTTCCTTTTTCTATTTAGGATTAGGGTTTATACATGATATTATAGTTACTACTATCACAAACTAGTCACATAGTCATGTGGTTATGATGGAACATGATGGAATATTCTAGAATAATGATATTATACAATGTATGTAACATATGTTAACCTTATGACTTACACATGGTCTTTAGGGTAGGCTAAATGCAATAGTAGCACAGACCATCTAGTGTAGTATAAAAGGTAGATACTTTGTACTAAGAACTTCATTGAGTTCTTTTGTGTAATCCCTATACAAGGTTCTTCTTATTGATCTACATTAAGATTTTTAAGTTGTAACATTCATCTTGTTTTCTTAAGATTTCTCTAGAGATGAGTTGTTATACTTAGTGATTAGATAATAAAACTTAGGATTTCCCTGGAGCTTTGCAAACTCCATACAACTCTGTGGACTTTTGACAAGTTGTTCTAACACTTATATAGTAGTGGAAATCTCCTCATACTTTTCTCATACTTTTCTCTTATAAATTTCTTTCTCTTTCCTCATGGTCACTAGAGATATATAGCTGTAGATATGATCCTATATCTATTATGATCTTTAATCCTTAGTGTTGGATATAAGAACAACTCTTATATTAGAGGAACATAAGAGAACTCGATAGAGATCCCTTTACAAACTAGTCTACCTTATATACTACTACTGATGGTCCATGCTCTCTACTGTGCACCCTACCCTAAATGACCATGTGTAGAACATGAGGTTAACATATGGTATCCATGTTGTATAACGTCATTTGTTCTAGATCCTTCTACTTTGTTCTCTGCATCTTGTGACTCATGACTGTTACTAACCCTAACCCTATGTTCTAAAAATGGAAAAATAAGAAAATAAAACAAAAAGAAAATGACAAATGAGAATAAAATAAAGAAAAACTAAGTCCACTGTTTGTGAACTTGACAATATCCTTATACTTTACCAATTGATCATCTCATCTACTCTTACTCAAGTCTTTACCTAAGTTTTAATCTAAGCCAAGCTTAGAATTATAACAAGTATAGGAGAAAGTCTTTCCTCTTCCTTTTATATCTTTCTCTGACTCTAGAAGTAAGACATCACAGGCTTTCCCTTTTCCCAAAGATATGATAATACATCCTGGTTTAGCTATAATATGTTATGACTCAAAGATCTTAGAGTTAATCAATGAATAGAACCTTGTATTAGAGTTAATATAAGAGAACTTGATGGAGTTTCTAGATACAATCTATCTATCTTATATACTAACAACTGGTGGTTCATGCTCTACTACTACTTTAGCCTACCCTAAATAACCATATGTTATCCTTAAGGTTAATATATATATAATATATGTTATGATGTTATTATTCTAGAATATTCTACCAAATTCTACTATGCCATATGACTTGTAACCGTGGCTGTGATGATTTCATGTGACTTGTGTAACAGTACAACAGTTATGCTAAACCTTATCCCTCAGTTCCCAAAGAAAAATGAAAAAAACTTCTGTCCAAACTTTGCAACTCTGACATAATATATAGTCCAGATATAACAACCTCTAAGTCTATAAAGCTCTAGATAGCACCTCCTCTTGTTCCCTTAGCCTCTAAACCTAAGTCTAAGATCAAACTTTTTGCTTAGGCTGTAAAAATTAACATTACTCTGCAAGCTTCAAGGTTTTCTCTTGTCCTATCATTACTGTTATAAAATTAAGACTTTAAAGTTGGTCAAAAGAGTAAACCTTGTATTGGGTTGACATAAGAGAACTTAATAGAGAACTCTACACAGGATAGTCTACCTTATATACTAAAACCTCATAGTCTGTGCTAACTTCTTCTAGCCTACCCTAAACAGCTATGTGTCTGCCTTAAGGTCAACATGTGTTATACATGTTGTATGACATCATCCTTCTAGCTATATCCTTCTATGTGTCCTGTAACTTATGACCATATCATCTGCTGTATGACAATGTAGTCTTGTTACTCCAATTCTAATCCTAGTTCAAAAAATAGAATAAAAGGAAAATAAATCAAAAATAAAATAGTAATAAAAGGGAAATGAGAATAATTAGAGTCCACCACTTTCAACTTTGACAATTACAGTTTAACAAAGTATTTTCTCAAGCTATAATAATTTCTATATACCAGGCCAGCTTAGGTATAAAAGTGCTACTTAAGAAAGTGTCAGTTATTCTAGTGTTTAAAATGATGATTTATAAACTTATCAGGTAGCAAGTCCTAATTTCACTTAATTCTTCTACTATAGAGATTGTTGTGGCTAATACTGTTTCAGCAGTTAAGTTTTGTAAAAAGAGCTTGGTTGAGGCTTACTCTAAACTCAAAATAGAGTCTGTATACAAGGTATGGAATATTATGTCCATATCTACTAACTCTATTGCTTCAGCAGCAGAGTTATAAGTAATTAAGCAGTAACTAAAAGTTTTTGAAAACTGCTGGTTTCAGTAGGACCATTCAGATAGAGTCTTGCTTGTCTCAGTCTAAATATTTTCTGAAGGTTTTAGGCATCTCCTACTGGGATTCTTTGTCTATTACTTTTGCCCAGATAGCAGTAGTTCTTTTTAGCTCTTCTCTGCTTGAGAGTATTATATTAGTGTTTTTATCTTGTATCATAAAGATATCTTCTAGCTCTGATATGTCAACAATCTGGATTGATATCTGGGACTTCTAGAAAGGTTCTAAGAGTAGGACTTTTATTGATTATTTATTTAACTTTTGATGACATGCTGCTATATACCTTGGGGTTTCTCAGTGTTACAATTTCTAGCACTGAGAACACCTAACATATGCTTGTTATGATCAAGATGTTAAATGTTACAAATGTGGTGGTCTATAAACTCTTGGCTTAGTATTACAAGGCCAATCCCAAGTTTAACTATTATAACTAGTATCAGATTTGAAGATAGTGGACTTATTTTTTTCTAATCTTCCTTTAGTTATTTAGATTTATTTTTCTATTTCAATTCTTTTCAATTTTTTCCTCAAGTTTAGACTTAATAAAGAAGAATGATATGATTGTTAGATATAGTTTAAATCTTGTTATCTGAGATCCAATGAAAGTTTCTCAAAAGTCCAAATGGCTAAGTGAGTGTTATCCAAGAATGTGGAAGTAGAAGTTAGAACAATCTTATATACTATGCCTTTATGAGTTACACTGAGTGTATATCTTAAAAGAAGACTTAGAATACTTTGGGAAGACAAGACTACTGGAAGGTAGTGAGATGTGCCATTGCTAATACTGGAAGATAGTGTTATTTTTGGTTAATTTTCAGGATAAGGCTATTATAGTATAAACTACCAGTTTATATACTAAGCAGACTATGTAGGGTAGTTATCTAGTAATAGAGACTGTTAAGCAAGTTAATTTAGTTTCTAATAAATCTCAGATATTAGAGGTGGAGATCTATAAAGTTGGCAAGAGTCATATGATTAATCTATACTGGAAAAGTTGAGAAGTGCAGATAAGGAAAAGGTATTATATAGATGTGATAGTTACATGTAATGTTATACATATTACCTGTACTAGAAACTCTATAATTATCTTGTGTTAACCAATATAAGATTGCTCTCTATCCCTATACTTGGATTTAAGTCATAATAGCTAGTGTATCTTGTTCTTATGCTTTAAAGTGTTTGAACTGCAAAAGAGACCATATTGCTAATGATAATAAGTGTTCATTCTGGTTCCATTGCTTTGACAAGCAATAGTATACTAATAAGACTGCTGATGTATGCTCTGGACAAGCCAACCACAGTACTATAACTGGTTCCAGTAAAGGTGGACAATAAGTATGTTTAGTATAGTTAACATGGTTTGTATTTATTTGCAGAATGTTCACAAGAACTATACACTAATCAACAGCCTTTTTGAAATATAGAAGAACTTGTATAATATTCTGTTCATCTAGGAACCTTTCTGGAATTTTACTTGCTTTTCACCATAAACTATAATCTCTAGAGGAGATGAAGTTAGTAGTGCTCCCATTCATCCAGATTGGACCTATATAATCTGATTTCCACAAAAATCTGAGCAGACATCTAAAGTTATATGTTTTACTCACTCTAGACTGTTTAGACTTTGTTTTGCTCTTAGGAGAGACATAGTTAACTATCACAAAATGAGCTACCCACTAGTTGTGATACTTGAACTTGATAGTGTTTCAGAGGCTCAGTATAAGAAGATAATAATAATAGATGTTGTTAAGTCTGAAGTCTAATCCTTAGACACAGAAGTATATATACAAAATAGTGATGGTCTGTGCATAAGCTGTTTCCATCACATGATCAAAACTCATACCTAATGGGAGCTTTCATCTGTCATAGCAGCTATCAGGCTAATTTTATAAGGTAACTAATTATGTCACTATATTGATATGCTTGTATCTCTATGAATACTTATTGCTATGAGATATACCATATATTATTGGAAACGGTTTGATGAGCACTTTACAATACAAGTTTGATTGTGCAAATTCATCCAGTCATTCATGAGATATTACCAAACAAAGATTTTACAGTTACTGATAACCTGATATCTCAGTTATTTGTTGTTGCTTTTATACATTCTGCATATGTGCAGATAGCTCTCATTTGGGGCTTTACAGTGTAACTTATATTGTGAAAAGCAGTCCACTAGGTGTGGAGATACAAGCTAAATGAAGTTTGTGACAGTTAACTACAGAAATATTTAGCTTCTATCCTTCTTTAATAGAGAAAGGTGTTAATTCCTTATGAATGTTTATCCCGGCAGTCTTTATATTACTGTGGACTTTTTATATAATAAAGCTCTGAATATTCCCAACTTGTTATATATTGTTATGGCAACCACTAGACTGAATTGTCCAATGATCTCACTAACGAGTAAAGCTTAAAGTGGGCTATGATGTAGGAATTCACAAGAGAACTCAACAAGGAGCCTCTTCTTAATTAGAGTCCTATTTATACAAAGGGTTCATGGTCTGTGCTACTAATAAATAACCCTGCCCTTATGTCCATGCTTCATCCTCATTTCTGCCTCATATTCTACTCAAGGCCACTATGTATACTCCAGGTGCCCTGACATCATCTTCCAGACCCTTCCATCAAGTTTTAGGCTTATGACATCACATCATGTGACCTGTCATGTGACTTCCTTGTTACGTGCCTTCTTCATCGTCCTAAAAGAAAAAGAAAAGAAAAAGAAATATAAAATCAAAAGAAAAATAGATAAAAGAAAAATAAAATGTTAGGTCCAAAGCATTCCATAACATATATGAGAGGAGACCTTAATGTCAGAAATGCTAAACATAACCTATCTGTCTCTTTACATCCTGCAGCTGGTCAGGCCTTGGGAAACTTGGCAGACTTTTACAGTCTTGTATGCTCTATTCTAGTGCTTTATACTCCTACTAATTATTCAGACATTTAAGGCTATGCTGACATAGTAATTGATCTTATTTTCTTAGGCATAAAAAGTTGTGCTTAAGTTTCCTATTGTATTGATCCTGATCTCAGATAACCCTTAGACTATGTTCCTCTTATAGTTGTTCTTTATATTACTCCACAGTACATCTGTGTGTACAGAATGGTTCTTAAAAATAATAGTGAGGAGAAAGTAGCATTTTTACTTTCTGTAAGTGAAGAGCTCTCTTGACTTGACTTTTATACTCTGAACTCTATTTCTCTTACTCCCTGAGGTGATCTCAGGGCTCTTTCCTGACTGCTGGGCTACTTATGCAAAGAGAGTTATAGTTACTACTCAGTCTAAGAAGTGGTGGAACAATGAGTGTAAAACTGCACTAGAGACTTATAGGCAAACTGGAAAGTACTCTGACTAGTTTTCTTTTTGCTCTACAGCTAGACTGGCCAAGCAACACTTTTTTAACAATAGGATTGCTGAAATTGCATCTGCCAATAGACAACCTTAGGATCTAATGACCTGGGTCAAACATTATAAGTTGCATATAGTAGAGACTATTTACTTTTAAGAGCAATCTTGCAACTACTTCCTAGACTCATGGAGCATCTTCTACTAGTTTTATGATGCTGTAGCTGATCACTCTATTGACTTCTCTGTTCTAAACAAGATTTCTAGCCAGACCACTTACTCTTGGGTGCTGTTTTAAATATTAAAGATACAAGAAGAACTTAGGGCCTGCTCTAATGTTTTTTGCTTTAGGTCCTAACCATATTACTTATTAGTACCTCAAGCTCATTATTGCTAATAACATCTACATTATAAACATTCTCTCTTTAGCCAATACATGTTTATTATTACAATATTAGACCAAACACTTCAAGGAGTCAGTTTTAGTCTTAAGCTATTACAATTCATGACTAAGAGTTAAGTTAAGAAAAGAATCTTATATTAGATTAAAACAAGAGAACCTAATAGAATTCCTAGTACAAAGTGTCTACTTTATATATGCTAGCTAATTGGTCTATATGAAACTTTATCTAATCTATCCTAACAGTCATATATTATCTATAAGGTTAATATGTGGTAAGCATACTTATGATGTTATTGTTCTAAAACCTTCTATGTCTTTATATGTAATATGCATAACTGATATGTTGTGGCAACCACTAGTCACAAAGACCAAATAGCATCACTTAAGTAAATCTCTTAGAAAGGTGAATATCTCATGGAGATCACAAGAGAACTCAACAAGGAGTCTATGCTGTATTGCTACCCTATTTATATAAAATTTCTATGGTCCATGCTAACAATAAAATACCCTACCCTAATGTCCATGCTTCATCCATACCTCTACTTCCTGTCTTTCATAAGGATACTATATCATATACATGTGCCCTGACATCATTCTTCTAGGCTCTTCTAGCCCACTCTTGTCTAATCTAGGCTTATGACCTTATATCATGTGATATGTCATGTGACTGCAGTCATGTATCCCTTCATTGTCAAAATCAAAAGAAAAGAAATATTAAATTCAGAAAAATAGATAAAAGAAAAGAAAATTGTTAGTATCCAAGTGTACTATGATATGATATGCAATGTCATACTATATCTTAACCCTAAGCTCAAAATAGGAAAATAAATAAAAAGGAAAGAAAATAAGAAGAGATAAAAAAGAAAATAAAGTCTATTATCTTCAACTCTAATACAAGCTAGGTAAACCTGCTTATGATGTCCCTAAGATATTTAGGCCTATTATTCTGCTTAACATGCTTAACATGCTTAGTAAGCTTATTGAGAAGATGATTACTAAGTGACTCTACTTGATGCTATCAAGTATAGTGTTCTTCATTCTAATCAGCTTGGAGATATGACCCAACAGTTCACTAAAGATGCTGGTATGTTTCCAATACACTAGGTTCAAGCTGATTGGGCTAAGAGACTCAAAACTAGTGTAGTAGCATTTGATATTACACAATTCTTTTTTTTTGAACCACAGTATGCTTACTTCGATTTTCAGACCCTTTGGATTTCCAAACTGTATTGTAGACTTCTTTTCTGACTATCTTATAAGTAAGTCAACTTAGTACTTTTGAAACTTATTTCTTTCTAGTACTTGTGATACAGATGTAGGTATGGGACAAGGGTCTGTACTCTCCTCTATTTTTTCAGCACTCTATATTATTCACATTTTTGAACTTAGAGTTCAAGCTCTTAACTTAAATACTTCTATTCTTTTATTTGTTGATAGTAGTCTTCTAATATTTTAGAGAAAAACATATAATATAACACTGCTAGAGCTTTATAATAGCTATAGAGTAGTTAATGACTTAATGATTTTGTTATGCTTAGTTATAACACATGACAAGTCAGAAATCTTTTACTTTTTTAGAGCACATAACAAGATCTCTTTGCAATTGGTGTTCCTACTATTAAGTCTAAGATATATTATATAGTATAATTCTGAGCTTGGTTCAGGTTGCAACTTAGGCAAAGACTTAAGTAAGAGTAAAGAAGTTAATCAATTGGTAAAGTGTAAGGGTATAGAAATGTATTTACAACTATATATATCTAATAACTATGAGAACTAAGTATGGTGTTCTTAAAGAAACAGCAAGAAAGAAATAAGGAGTACATATAAATATCACAGCTACTATATAAGATGCTGACTGATACAATACGTAAAAAGTACAAGGCACAGTTAAATATGAGTCACAAGTGAAACAAACCCTAATATATATCTAGGTTGAGATAGATATGAAGTAAACTACTGTTAACTATAAGGTATTAATTATAACAGAGATAACTTATCTAGGCAGAGCTTTCTAACATCAAACCTCACACACTTTCTTATGAATTTCCTTTCCCTTAGTCAACTCTGCCATATAAAAACACACTTTCTTACTCCTAGCCCAAGCTTAGATCTACTTCTCCCAGTTGTTATCAAGTACATCTCATTGTTATGCTGATAAATGCTTTGTTATGAAAGAACATACTCTTATAAGCATTTAAGATCTCTTTAAAGGCATTAAACAAACCAGACTTAAGACACAAGTGTTATAGTCAAAAATAAAATCTTGGATTGGATCAATCATAAGAGAACTCAATAGAGTTCCTAGTACAAAGTTGTCTACCTTATATACTCTAATAAATGGTCCATGCTACTACTGTATCTAGCCTACCTGTTATAAGATGAGAGTATGGACAGACTTCAGGTAGGGTTAGAGTTAGAACAGAAATAGGACAGTAGTATTATTATTAGTCTACAATGGGAAAAGGTCACGTGATCTGGAAGTCATGTGAGATAATGTCATAGGCCTAGAAGGGTCTAGAAGGGTCTATAGGTCTAAAAGAGTCTATGAGGCTAGAAGAGCCTAAACAATGATGTCAGGGAGCATGTACACTACATTGCTACTATATGTTGGATACATGGATGTTAGGGCAAGATGCACAGTCTTACACAGTCACTGCAGAGTAGACATGAGGTAGACACATTGTTGTAGCATGGACCACCTGTAACTTATATAAATAGGGTAGCAATGTAGTGAGGGCTCCTTGTTGAGTTCTCTTGTAATCTCCACTACTAGATAGCCAACTAAGAGCTTTGCTGAAGTAAGCATACTACAAGTGCCGTTCCAGCGAGTGGTTGCTACAACACTACCCTAAAGACTATATATAAGTTATAAGGTCTATATGTGTTAATTATATTGTATGATATTATTATTTTAGAATGTTCCACCATGTTCTATTATGAATATATGATAATGTGACCATTACTGTGACAGTTTCATGTGACATGTGATTTCATGCTCCACTCTAATTCTAAATAAAATAAAAATAAAAATAAAATAAAATAAAATATAGTCCAATGTTCACAACTCTGACATCTAGCTATTTGCTGCTCTAGCTTATATGTGTATAGAGACTACTTGGTGATAACAGAAACATGCCATAATATTATTGACTAGAGAACTATAGAGAAAGCAATATTACTTACTTGTGAAAGGAATAGAAATACTAGAACTATACTAGAAAGTGATGTTATTCATTCACAAAAGATTAGCTACAAGGAACAGGCACTTGAGAGCATGATTGGTATAGCCAAAAACATTTTAATAGTAGAATAAGGCAGGAACATAACTTTTCAGAAGCCAGAGTAGCCAAAAATACACTCATAAGTAGAAGCAACTGGTAAAAATACTGGAAAAGAAAAGAATCAGCACTTATGAGCAGGAAAAGTATTATGACTTACCCCTTAAGATAAAAGAAAAGGGAAATCATGGAAGCTTAGAAAAATGGAAAACAACCAAGTTTACTTAGAAGATTTCTAATAAAAAGGGCATTAGGCCTATTTTAGATTGCAAATAGGGAGAGGACCATATACTCTTGAAACCTCAGAAGTCTTCTTTATAGATTCAGTCTCTATTCTCAATTTCTATTCTTTATATTTTTAGACTAATATGTTATAACTTATGTTTCAGAGGTAAAATAAAAGCACACTCTTATATTGAGTAATACAAGAGAGCTTGATAGAGTTTTAAGTACAAGCTAGTCTACCTTATTTACCTCAGATGGTAGTGGTCTGTATATACACTACAACTAACCTATCCTAAAGTCCATATACTATTCATAAGACCAATATATTGTTGCTATATTGTATAATATTACTTATTCCAGAACCTTTTATAATCTTCTCTGTGACACATGATATCATACCATATTTTTCACATAAGTTAAAAGTATTACAATTGATACCTTATGTACTATAGATGGTTATTATCATATAGGTTTGTCATATGCAAGTCCACTCGTCCAGAAAACTACATCCCCGTGGTGATGTCACCCCTAAAACATACAAGCCCACCCTCCACAGTGGCCACCTTTCTCGCAACACATCTTATGGCAGTGCTGCA
>Ga0157364_1006236_pt1 | contig 12225 bp, 13 predicted proteins | sample AttsexASBM2_FD_111476 | JGI IMG/M metagenome (GOLD analysis project Ga0157364, IMG submission 111476) | Fungus gardens microbial communities from leaf cutter ant in Ribeirão Preto, State of São Paulo, Brazil - Atta sexdens ASBM2 | ecosystem: Host-associated > Fungi > Mycelium > Unclassified ...
AATTTTCAAAAAATATCATTTAATACAATCTTTTTTAGTAAATTTCAATTTATTAAAAAAGATAGCGTTAAATAATAATTTTTTTTAATAAGAAATTTTTTTTAATAAATTTAGTAGAGCATTCGACTAAAATAATAAATATTCTGTCTGTAGGATACGTGCGATTGCGACGTCTAGATGAAACGCCGTATGCAAGTAACTCCTGCAAGGAAGAAAACAACGATCCTTCTTTAACAGTGGATGATGACGAAATATATGATGGTGACGGCGAGAGCATTTATGGTCGTAATTCGAACATGATACATCACACAAGAGTCACACCGCACCACTCTAGAAAGAGAGATTTCCAAACTTCTTCAATTTTTAGTGTCAAATCTTTGCCCAATCTTCATGACAAGACAATATACGAGGATCAAGTATCCCTTTCCGTAAAAAGTATTTATGAAACCCGACCCAGTCGTAATTTCAAAACTGAGTCTGACTTTGAGCATAGATCCTCGATAGAGAATCGAAGAAAACATGGTCAGAAAACATTGAAAAATGAACTGGAGGCCAGAAAAGAAAGTTACCAACGTTATTCTCAATCCGGCGTGGCGAAACAGAAAGTTTGCAGGCCAGCAAGCATCACGAGTTCCGGTTATCGATCCGAAGCTTGCGACAGTGATAGCGACTGGAGTTACCAACCTCCGTTAAAATCCATCTTGCAAACAACTCGTAATGTGAATCATAACAAGAATACGGATGCATCAACGAAGATCTATTCGAATGCGATGATTCCGACGCAGTGTTTTAAAAAGTTGAGGATCAGCAACGATGGCAAGATTTACATGTTACAACGAGAGAGGAAACCGCAGAATTGCAAGCAATTTCGCCTCATGTTGGCCGACAGACAATACGACTCCTATGTCTTCTATACCAGCAGTAAAGTGTTCATGAGTTACTTCGTCGATCTCTTCGTGGATCAATTAGCGGAGCCATTGGGTTTCAAACAAGAAGATCTGAATCACGTAGAAGAGTCGATTATCTACTGTGACAAAGTGATCGACTCGCATAATTTGAGGCTGCGCAGACTCGAGTCCTACGAGATCTCACCAACGATATGGCTACAGTGGCCGGAATATGCACAGGAATGGCTAGACAGACCAAGGAGCACGTGGCCTGATTACAATGATATCAATAAAGTAAAAGATTTTGGTTGCTACGTAGTGCCCGAAGACTCTCTACCGAGAAAAAGAAATTTGTCAAAAGAATTGTCTTGGCAACAAAATGCCAACACAACTATTCACCAGGAAATCGAGTGGCAATTGGCATTTCCAGCCGCGGAACGATATCTAGAGACTTGCATGACGCGCTCACAAGTGCAAGTGTATTTGATCGCGCTGATGCTCCATAAAACCTTCTTAAGACAGATCCAGGATTCGACAACTGGCTTAACGACTTCTCACATTAGGAATAAGCTATTCTGGTTGATCGAAGAAAACGATCGACCTTTCAAATGGCCTGACAATCGGACTGGCGACTGTCTAATCAAATTGTTAGATAGTCTTTATCGCTGCCTCAGCCAGAACGAACCAACTCTATTGGACTATTTCCTCCGTGACAAAAATGTGTTTAACAAAGTGCCCGCTAATCTTCTGTTGCACAGTCAGAAGCAATTGAAGAGAATAATTGAGAACCCTGTCATGTATGTGTTCCATGCGATGGAGAACATCAAGTATAGCAACAAATTTTTTCCGCGATTAAATTTCACGAAGCTGTTCAACATACTGACGGTAAAACCATGGTTGGCTATGAATCCAGCTCTAGATATGTATTTGTCGTCGTCAAAGAGCGACGAGTCATACAGAGATGAGATCTATAACAAATCTGGTGGATTTTGGAATAAGACTCGAAAGAAGAATTTGCGTAACTACAGCGCACCAATAGCTGCGCCAATAGACGTGAGGAAAACACTAATCACTCCGCGCAAGGCCACTGATTGTATCGTCGAGATCTCGGTGAGTTCCTTAAGAGATAAGATTATTGGCGTTCATAATGAACAATCCACCGCAACAAATTACTGTCATAATTGATTGTGCCAGACAAAAAAAAAGTGAAATCCATCCATGATGCTACACAACTTGTGTCGGGAATCTAATCTTATCTCGGTTACCTCGAGATTAGCAGATCAAGAATCATGGTTAACTCACATTCCTGTCTTGTTTTTTCTTTCTCTTTTCCAGGAACGATGTGCCAAATTAGAAGGTATAAGGCTGGCTGCTTTATTGGACTTCTTCGTCACGCATTTTGTTAAAATGGCCGAGTGCTGTCACAGGTATCGGGCTTATCAACAGAAAGAGGTTTATCTCGATCAAGCTGATAGATTGTCGATCATCCTATCAGAGATGAGCAGGTATAAGGACGATGCTAAAGCTTATCGCAAGAAGATCTATGCTCTGAGGATGAAACCGATGATGAATTCAACGATTATATCACAGAATGAGCCGCCGGAAACTCCTGAGAGGAATCAAAAACCTATATTCAGCAGCACCCTGAAAGATCGTTTTACGCGACAATTTGATGAAGTCATGATACTGTCAAAGAACGAGCAACCGCAATCTAGTCACCAAGATCACACGAATAAGATAACGATTATCTCCGAAATAGGATTAATGAACGAGGGAAACGCGCAGGCGGATACTGCAAGCGCGATTACGAGCGAGGATGAAAATCCTTACACTTCGAGAAAGCCTATATCGAAGGATCAGGGTGATGACTCAAAAACGATACAAAAAGTGGTCTCTCTAGCAGACAATCTAAACGAAACGACGTTTATATGATACGTACGTTTAGGAATAGAGCATGAATGATCTGTCGAAAAAAAGAAGCAAAATAGAAATACATCTTTGTATTCAACGCTCGTAGCAAATTCCCATAGAACAGATTATTCCAGCAACATTGCAATGTTCCAGCATTGGAGTAACGTTAGACGTGTTCAGCAGATTCAACAGTTAAGTTGTTTACTGCTATTTGTGTAATTTTTTAGATCTAAAGGTCTAATTGAATAATCTAGAAAAATACATCAATAACAGCAAGAGTTGAACTGTTGAGTCTGCTGAACGCGCTCATTGTAAGAATGTTGCTGCAAGCTTTTGTGTTATATGGATATAGAATGGTATTTATGTTTCGAGATTGGTCGATAATTAATTTAGTAAGTAATCGAGGAAGACTGAGCATGCTTATCGCATGCTTGCGAATTGTCGATATTCGATCATCGCGTTACGCAAGAGCGCATATATTTATGTATAGTAATTATTAGTAATTAACTCTTTCTCTCCGTCCGCAAACTGATCATTTAACTCATATATTAAAATCTTTATTTAATAAAAATTGAAATTTATCTAAAAATGAAGGAAAAATTGAAATTTAATTTAAAATCTACAATTTAATAGGAAGGGAATAGGACACTGCCTTTTTTTTATTTCGGAAAAGTTTAAAAGTGAAATTTTGTTTGTATCAAATAAGATCCAGGTTGCAGGAGAGTTAAAATAATTTATGAAAATAATTAATTCCGCTGAAGTCACAATTTAACTATTGTATCTCACATATCATATTAATTTTTTTTTTTTGAACATTTTATATGTTTGAACATTTTATATGTTTGACAAAATTTATATATGAATTTAATGATTTCATTACTTTCATTATTTCATCATCATTAATATCATTATCTTTATATCTATTGTTATTAAATCCCTTATTTGATCGCAAACGATATATCTTCACTGAAATATTCATTCTCAAAATCATGCATCATATTTCACTAAATAACTCAAATTGTAATAATTTAAATTGTAAAAATTCAACAAGTTTAATCGAGGTATGTACGTTTCTCGTAAATACTTATCGTAAATATTTTTCTAATCATTTCTTAAATATATGTAAATATTATTCTTTCCATATACGTTATCAGTGAGTGATAAATATTATATCCAAAACAAAACAATATAGAACAATCATTGAATAATTTTTTGTTTACCTCGACACCATGCTCTGTATAAAAGTCGGCAGTTCCCATGCTGGCATATAATTTGTATCCCATGTTTTTTAGATTTCTGATAGATCCTAGCAACTCCATTTTATGCTAAAAACAAATCATTATTTTTATATCTTATATATATATATATATATATATATTCTTTTTATTAAAACAATTTTAATTCTTTAAAGATTTTAATTATTTCAATTTCCTTTTTTATCAATATTATTGAGAAATATTAATATCAATATTATAAATTTTTAGTTTCCATCTCCAAAATGGTACTCTTCTTATGAAGTATTATAATAGCGTAAGTATAGTTAGTTATCATTTATATAAAGATAGTTCTTTCACAATGTAATTACCTTAAAACTTCCTACGGAGAGTAAAATACCTCTTTGGGGTATATGAAAACCGGTGCTCATCATGCCTTTTAGATAAGCTTCGTAACGATTCTCACCGAAACAAGCTACTTCTCCAGTAGACACCATCTCGACACCCAACGTTACATCAGCGCCTTCAATTAAGTCAATAGCAATATTTAGTCAATATCAATATTTAAATAATTTTTTTAAAACTATATAAATCGATTATAATAGTATAATACTAATAATATTCTATTTAAATTTTAAACATTTCTTAAAATTTGAATTTAAGTAATCTAAAAGAGATTAAAGCAAAGTTAATTATTAAAAAAAATAGGTTTATCGTAAAAAAGTATAAAATAAAAAAATATTATAGAACTTGGATGTAGCATATATTGTTACCATTGAAGTATAAATAAATTTTCCGTATATATAGTATATATATATATATATATATATATATATATTTTTTCTAACTGTAAATAAAATTAACGTTGCACCTGCAAGGCGAGAAAAGGAAAATTGCGGTACTTTCACTCCAACTTTTCCACAGCCAGCTAAAACATCCACAGGTTCAATCGTTTCGCCAATGATTAAACGAGTTGCTGTTGCAACGAAATCGTGATCTAAAGTTTTTGAGACAAAAGGGAAAGATCTGGATACTCGTACATTACTCTCAATAACTTTCAGCTCGTTATCCTAAAACATAATTATTAATTTTTATTAAATATAAAATATAATAAAATTTATTTATTTATATAATTAATATTTTTTATGTCTAGCTAAGCAATAAAAGTATACCTGTAGTAATGGTATATGTAAATATTAAAATGTTATATGCAATCAAACTTAATTAATCAATTTTCGACTACATAAAAACAAAGCATACGACGTCTACCTTCGCAATCAGCTGCATGTTAAAAGGACCAGTGACTCCCAAAGATGCTGCTACTGCTTTCGAGATGCTTTTTATTTTCATCAGAGTTTGCGTATTGATGTCTTGTGGTGGTGTTACTAATGTAGCATCACCAGAATGAACGCCAGCATTTTCCACATGTTCCGATACTGCCATGCATAAAATAATCCCTTCGTAAGCCACGGCATCGACATCAATCTCCTTTGCCTCGAGAATAAACTTTGATATTACCACAGGATGTTCTTTACTAACTTCGCTTGCACTTTTTAAATAAGATTCAAGATCTTGATTCGAGTAAGCAACATTCATTGCAGCACCACTTAGCACATATGAAGGCCTTACGAGGCATGGATAGCCGACTTCCTCGCAAAACTCAATCGCGGACTTCAAATTTGTCAGTTCCTTCCATCTAAAATAATATAAAATATCAATTATGTTGTAGGAATTATCAAAACAAATATTAAATAAAATTTGTACCTCGGCTGCGATATGCCGATACTGTCGAGCATACGAGAGAATTTAAAACGATTTTCGGCACCATCAACTGATTCCGGGGAAGTTCCGAGAATTCGAGCTTGTTGTCTATGCAGATCCATAGCAATGTTGTTAGGTAGTTGTCCACCCATGGAAAGTATTATACCTTCAGGACATTCACAGTCGTATATGTCCATCACAACTTCGAAGGAGATCTCCTCGAAATACAATCTATCGCTCATATCATAGTCTGTACTGACTGTTTCTGGATTGTAATTCACCATTATGGTTTTACGTTCAAGATTTCGCAATTCACGCAGACAACTCACGGCACACCAATCAAATTCTACTGAACTACCGATTCTGTACACTCCAGAACCTAAAAAAAATATTAAATTTTTTTATTTAATACTTTTATTCAATAATTATATTGTTGTTTATGTTTATCTTTAAATTATGTTTAAATATCTAATTTCTTTATATCGCTAATCTTTTACTAAATATATTTTTTATTATATTTCTTGTGAACCAAGTTTCTTGAATAAAAGTAGAATTTTGCTGTTTATAACTATCTCATTAAACGATTCTTTATTAGTATTATTTTTTATAATTATTTAGTTTTGTTACTGAAAAAGATTTTGTCGCGATTAATTATTTATGTAATACTATACCTATCACCATTGTGTAACCGCCAGGGAACTCTACGTCGTGAGTAGTACCATTGTACGTTAAATAAAGATAATTAGTACTGGCTGGCCATTCAGCGGCCACTGTGTCAATTTGTTTGACCATCGGTCGGATTTTATGTTCTTGTCTCTGTATTCTGACAGCCAATTCGGAGCTTTTCACTATAGCGGCAATCTGTTTGTCCGAGAAGCCGATTTGCTTTGCGCCTAGCAGTAAATCGCGTGTGAGTTTCGTATGATCGGTATTCTCCAGGAGTACGTGATAATCGATGATGTTCTTCATCTTCTCGAGGAACCAGCGATCTATCTTGGTGAGTTTATATAATCGGTCGATCGAATAACCGGCTTTAATCGAAGCTGCGAGAACAAACATTCTTTTATCTGTTGGCTTCTCCAGTTCTTCATCATTTATCGGCTTCACGTAAGGATCAAAGCCATTTACATTTTCATTGACCATTCTCAATGCCTTCTGGAAGGCTTCCTCGAATTTACGACCGATTGCCATCACTTCGCCTACACTCTTCATGGAGCTACCAATCTTGAAAAATGTCCAATATTGCAGTTATAACAAAATAATATACATTTTAATATAAACTACGTTAAAATAAAGAGAATTCTTGTAAATATTAATTTATCAATAAAAATTATGTAATTTTTCTTTGATTAATTAGTTTTCTTTTTTATAGTTCTTAATATACTATTTTATATAACTTAAAAAATATTTAATATGGATAAAAATAAAATTATATATATATATATATATATATATATATAAAATATTTTGTGAGACAATACAGCTAGATAATGAGAGTAATCTATTTGTAGTCTGGAATCTTGAGTTTGATTTCTTTATTTCATGTATGTCTCGATTTTGGACTTTTTTTAAGAGAATAATTAGAAAACTAAAAATTTGTGTTCACAATTTCAACGTTTAATTTACACTAATTTCTTCTATTCGTTTTACTAACACTAATTTCTGATTAACGTTTAATCAAATAATTCAAGAATCAAACAAATCATTGAAGCGAATTACGGTCGAATTAGGAAATTATTCAATAGATACCTTCGTGCTGACGCGATGAAATTTGCTAAGATCCCATCTGGGTATTTTAACGACACAATAATCAAGACTCGGTTCAAAACAGGCTGTTGTCTCTTTAGTAACAGAATTACAAATATCCGGCAGGGGTATTCCAAGAGCTAATTTAGCGGCGACGTAAGCCAAAGGATAACCCGTAGCCTTGCTGGCTAAAGCCGAGCTTCTGGACAATCTAGCATTCACTTCGATGATGTAATATTCTTCGGAGAATGGATTGAGAGCATACTGGATGTTACATTCTCCAACGATGCCAAAATGTCTAATGACCTTAATGGCGGTAGTTCGCAGCTTGTTGTAATCTTTATTCGACAGGGTCTGGCTCGGCGCGACGACGATGGACTCGCCGGTATGTATGCCGAGTGGATCGACGTTTTCCATATTACACACCGTGATGCAATTATCGTATGCATCGCGAACAACCTCGTATTCCACTTCTTTCCAACCCTTCAGGGATTTGTCGATTATTAATTGACTGGAATGCGCAAGAGCTTGTTGCGCTAGTGTCCTTAGCTCTTCTCTCGTGTTAGCAAAGCCTGAGCCAAGACCACCGAGAGAAAAGGCAGCGCGCGCCATTACGGGATAACCCAGTTTTTCAGCAGCTTCTAGTGCCTGTTTGGAAAGAAATTATACAGAATGTCTCTTGTAATTGATAATACAATCGGAAAGAAAATGATCGTACATGAAAAATAAGTCGAAAACAGAAATATAATTCTTTCATATAAGATTTTACTTTTGGAAAAATCAACTTTAAATCATCATGTAATCTATTTGTTTTGATTTAAAAAGTGTGTATTCAATACATAGGCATTTTCAATAATGCATAAAGCAAATTCGTTAGTAAATATTGTATTTTATTATGTATATACACAATTATATTATCCAATATAATAAACACAACATGAAAAGAGATTATAATCTATAGGAAGATCCATGGATCTTCTAAAAGTTTTATATAAAAAAATTTTATTCTACGTTTCTTTTATATTCTTATATTCTTATGTAAAATTACTTCCTTTTTGACTGTATCACCAATTCTTTATAAAAAAATAAAGTCAAAAACATATAAAAAAGAATTTTTTGCATCCTAGTAACTTTAAGTAGTCATTTACCTCTTGAATCGAATACACGACAGCGCTCGGCGCGACTTTTTCATTTATTTCGTTAACACGATCCGCGAAAATCTTTCTATCTTCGGTTTGTATAATGGATTCAATTGGTGTCCCTAGAATTTTAACATTATAATTGGCAAAAACGCCGTTTTTCTCAAGTTCCAGGCCACAATTTAAAGCGGTTTGCCCGCCAAATGTTAATAATACACCGTCCGGTCTCTCGGATCGTATCACCTAAAACACAGATTAATGACAAATTATATATATTGACAGATTATTATTAATAATTAAAATTTTTATTTTAATATTAAATATTAGATGAAATTTAATATTTATAACTTTATCAAAGTTTAGATAAAATAGAAAAATTGACGTTAATAATGTTTAACGATATATTGATGCATTATTTGTATTACAATTATTAACAATAAATTATTAATTTAAAAAATTCATTATTTAAGTGTAGCCGAGCTTACCTGTTCTACGTATTCCGGTATAATCGGTAAGAAATATACTTTGTCGGCCATGCCTTTTGACGTTTGCACCGTAGCAATATTAGGATTTATCAAAAGAGTCTGTATTGACTCTTCTTTTAGCGCTTTAATTGCTTGTGAGCCTGAGTAATCGAATTCTCCAGCTTGGCCAATGCTGAGACCTCCCGAGCCCAGAATCAATACCTTTTTCGGTTGTTCGGTCATGATGGGAAACAAAGGTGTATAGACCAGACTTATATGGAGTCTATCCTTTATAGAAACGTAAGAATGATTATTGATCTGGTCTTTCACACTCTCCAGAAACACATCGAAAAGACATTCGAGGTCCTCAGGTCCTGCTGTGTGTTCCGGATGAAATTGAACGGAAAAATAAGGTAAGACTGAGTGGACTATACCCTCGTTGCTATTATCATTGGCATTGGTAAAAAGTATTTCCCAATCAGGCGGCAATTGAGCAGCATCGACACAAAATCCATGATTTTGCGAAGTCATGTAGCAACGTCCGGTGATGCTATGCGTCGCCGGTTGATTATGGCCTCGATTGCCGTACCTGTAAATAGGCATCGTTTGTAAACGGTTATTACACTTCAACTATTACAGTCGGCTATTATACTTCGTATTACATAAGACAGTCTTTCAATTACGATTATGACAAAACAATAATTTGTAAAAACGAGTGACATAGAGATAAGAAACATTGGGATTAAAACATCTGGGTTTCAAAAAATATGATCTAGAAGTCTTATCTTTTTCGTTTTCCGAGCAGTATAAGACAGTGTTGACATATTTATATGGTAATTATGATAATTTATATGAATGCTTACTGCATTTTATATGTAACACAGCCAGCGGCTATAGATAATAGTTGATGTCCAAGACATATACCAAAGATAGGTCTTTTTTGTTTGAATACTTCTCGAATATTTTCTATGATTACTTGGCACATGTTAGGATCACCCGGTCCATTGCTGAGGAATAAACCATCGTATTTGGCAGTCTTAATATCGTAATTCCATGGTACAATATCCACACGAGCACCACGTTTTAACAGACATCTTAATTGGTTGTACTTTAAACCACAGTCAACTACACATATACGAGGGTGCCCGTCCGGATTATATGTTTTTAGGTTTGGCTGAAAAAAAAAATCAGATATGTATACACTGAGAAAATTTTCTGAGTAAAAGTAAATAAATCGGAAAATTCTAATCAATCAGAATCATATCAGAAATAATCAATAAAATTGAAGCATTACGCAAGATTTTCGTATAATAAAGTACACTTATAAAAAGAAATATTACTTTATTATAAAATGCGCTTGTAAAAAGAAGCAAATTATTTTACCTGAGAAACTTCCTCAACAAGGTTTCTCTTATTAGGATCTTCTATTGGAGGCATTATTGGCAAAGTATGTGACGGTTGACCCATAATTATCCTGCCTAATATAGTACCTTTTTCCGTAATTATTTTTGTCAGTGCTCGTGTGTCAATCTCACATATACCAGGTACATTTTGCTCCTTCATCCAATTTGATAGTGTCTTAGTTTGTCGCCAATGGCTGGGTTTCTCGCAAATTTCTCCAACGACGAGTCCAGCAGTCCATATACGATGGGATTCAAACCAACTGTCAAAATTGATATTTTTAACTATCAATGATAAGTGATATTTTCAATATATTGTATTTACACACATTTCTTAATTTATAAACATTTCGCAGAAAATTTATAAAAATTTTCTATAGAAAATGTTATATTATATATATATATTTTTTTTAAGTAAAATTTTTGTTGAACTAAAAGATTTCAAAAAATATAACTGAAAGAACATTCCAGTAGAAAAGAATTATTTTTAAGAAAAGGTAAATTGATATTTTTAGTAAAGTGAATATATTTTACTTATTATCTTATTATATATTTAATATTTATTATTTTATATCACATTATTAAATTTTGTATGAAATTTGTTACTGTATTTATTTTTTTAAAACTTTACTTAAAATATATTATAGTGCGTTACACGCGGGAAAAACGCACGCTGATTTGCTCAAGTGACATGCAATACGCAAAGATTAATGTTGTCATTGAGTAAAGTCGTTAATAGGCGCTGAGTTAAATCTGATTGCGATCACTTACTATGGTATGCCGTATTCATCCTTTTCGTCGCCGAAGATGCCATAATTTCCTATGAGTGGATATGTAAGCACTAAAATCTGAGCGTGATAAGAAGGATCCGTGAGTGATTCCGGATAACCAATCATACCAGTCTGGAAGACTGTAAAAGAATAATAATCTTTATATATTCGCATATGCATTATTTCGCACAGTAGTTTCTCACAGTATATTTGTGATGAAATACAAATACAAAAAATATTGCTCGATTAATTAAAGATTTTTATATCATAATAATGTATGAAGTGAGATCATTGTATAATTCAAACAAAATAGCTTAATTTAAAATTGATATTATACAGCTCAAGTAGCAAGTTACTTGTCATTTTTAACATCAAATTTATATTTACTATTAGCATCTTATTAATTAAGATTGAATTGTTAATTCTCGCGCGAACAATTTATTATATCGCAGATTTTGAATTTTCAACCAGTTTTTACAATTGTAATTTATGACGGTTACTATATTGTATATACGTAAAATAATAATAAATTATCAAATGTTAGTAAAACAGTCGAATAATAATTCTTATATTTAAAATCTGTATTATTTTTCTGGAATTAACGATTTAATAAAAGTGTTGGACTATTGGCAGCAGATTAACATGTCAGCAAGAGATCAATCTTTGCTCGATCTTCCAATTAAAATTTATTCTTATATAAAGCATGTTAATTTTCTATATCTTCGTAAAGTAGTAACACATGTATAAGTTTGAAAATTTTCCGCGCAATATGATCCGACATGAAGACTTATAAATGAGAATTGATTGTACATGTGTGTGTGTGTGTGTGTGTATGAATGTGTATAAATTTCACATCAGCAAGTTTACATTAATTTGAAAGATTACTTTGGTATTTCTTTACAGACATATGATCTTAAATCACGTATCCATTAA
>Ga0157364_1006237_pt1 | contig 12223 bp, 1 predicted proteins | sample AttsexASBM2_FD_111476 | JGI IMG/M metagenome (GOLD analysis project Ga0157364, IMG submission 111476) | Fungus gardens microbial communities from leaf cutter ant in Ribeirão Preto, State of São Paulo, Brazil - Atta sexdens ASBM2 | ecosystem: Host-associated > Fungi > Mycelium > Unclassified ...
TATTTTTCGAGAATCACCGTGGGCTTCCGACGTCTCAATGCGTCATACACGCGAATTTTCTCGATTTGCATACTTGATTCGCATTTAAATTATCTCGGTTGATCCCCATGGTGATTATTGCAGCATATTCCCTATTGAATCGATTAAGTCACAAAGTAAGCTTGTGGAACTTCAAAGCGAGCTTATGAAATTCGGTTTGTCATAAGACATAAGTCCTGATTACACTTGTTTTACAATTTATGATGTAACCTCGCGGACACAAAGTTAATTACAAGCAACAAACGTGTTTACGGATAGAATGGCGATTAGATGTTGATCATCTACATCTATTGGTTATGCTAACTGCTCATATTGTGTAAATTATTTTATTTACTGGATCAAAAAAAAGAGCTTGATAAGTAGCTTTTCGCCTTGAGCGATACTATCTTTTAAACGTTCTATATACGTTCTAATCTGTATAATAGGATATGCATGAGGCGTACTGTACTTAGACATTTCTCGTTTTAGCTATGATAGGACAGAGTTCTATTGAAGATTAATGGAACTACATATAAGGTAATCCAAAAATGTAAAAATAAATAATAATGATAAGGAATCAGCATAACCATGTTGTACTTATTATAGACATGTTACAACATGCAGAACATGCATAATACAGCAATCAAATTTTCTTTTCTTTTATCCCTTATTACCATCATCTATTTTTACGTTTTTTTCGGATTACTCTTCCATTAATCTTCGGGACTTTGTCCTGCTGTGGCTAAAACGCAAAATTGTCTAACGCCTTATCCACATGCAGGTTACGCCTATTTGCACCGTAAAAGTGGCTACATTACTAAAGACAAATAAGCCATTAACGGTGACTGTCTCTCAGGAAAAGCAAATGAAATTACGAGGAAAGAAAAATTAATGAAAACGAGACAAATAATAAGCATTTATAGAATAGTGATAAAGTTTTTAGTGATAGAGACTTCGGTATCCCATCTGGTGTAACTCATATCTGTAACACAACGTCGTTCGAATTTTAGGCCTGATCTAAAGTGTGCTTTTTGTTTTCTATTTTTGTTGTTTTTTCCCTCTTTGCAACCGTTTTATCGACAATCTCTTCCGAAATTCATCAACTTTTATCTCAAGTGACAGAAAACAAAGAGATAAAAAGAGAAGAGGTAAGAAAAGATAAAAAATAAAACAGAGGGTGCAACGAGCACATTGTGGATCACATCTTTATCCTGTAATTTTTAAGTTACAGAATTATTTCAAATAATCGTATGTTAAACAAATTAAATTTGTTCATAGGATAAGTGTCATATCGACGGCAATTATTAAACGAATAAATTTGTTTCGTTTAGCGTACGATTATTTAAAATATGATTGTTTGAAATGTATAAACTTACTGACTCGTACTATATCGTTGATATTTGAGCACAATAATAGGTTATGACCCAGTTCTAATATTAGAAAATCTATCAGACGCATTGTTAGCCGCCAAAAAAGTGAACCCGACAGACGAATACCCGAATATATTTTCAATAAAAACGTTTAGTGCGATTAAGTATTAAGTCCGCATTTTACATAACAGGAATTCGTCTCTGCGTGGAAGCAATCTTATTCAAATTCATGTCGTTACTTCGATGTTAAAATAAATTTGAAACGTTCTGGGAATTCAAATTTAGAAAGAAAGTCATTTGAAGTAAAAACAAAAACGAAATGAGAAACACGTGTACTTTCAAGGTAACTATTATCTTCCTTTTTGTTTATTTAATTTTGTTTTATTAAATATATATATATATATATATATATATATATATATTTATTTATGCGCTGTTTATAAAAGAAACGACGACTAAATCTGGATTTAGACAAGTACTTTTCCTGGCTTAGACTTCTCCTGATCTTCTCATAAACCAACTGATGTGTAATTTCGATGTGATGCTTAATCCAGTAACAAAGTGGAGTTTGCTTTGTACATTCTAAATACTTAGAGATCTATTCTCACTAATCCTACGTAAATTTAGCTTGTAATAACTTAAGCATTAAGAATATGGATAAATAATAAAAATCCATTGCTAAAATATAATTCCATCTAAATCTCAAATTTTGATAATCTATGTTGAAATACATTATAGTTTAAAACTTTTAAGTAGACTTTTATATAGATAACAAAAGTCTTTTACTGTAGGAGTGATTTAAAATTTTATTGATCAAGTGCGTTAATAATTAAATACATAATTAATAATTAAAAAATGATTGTAACGAGTGAAACGAAAATTGCTATAATTAAAATTTTTGTAAAAATTCATAAAAGAATTATACAAATTTATTAAAGAAACTGATTGATTTTGTGTAATGAATTTAACAAAATATTGTACATGTTATATTTTGTCTCATTCTATTTGTTATTTTTAGCATAGCTTTTGATATCTCTCTTACATGTCTATCATGTTTAATTCGATTATATCAAAGGGGCTGTGTCTTGATAGACATCTCCTTGCATGAATGCGACGCTGAAAATACTTTTTACTATGTAAGAGAGGAGTTATTGGCAGGCAAAATTTCAATTACACCGTTTCGCGATGGACGATGGCTCGATGAATAGAGCCGACCGGCGTGGCCGATAAATTTTATTGCGTTCAATTAGGAGAATCAAGTCTCGCGATTATCATGCGTCATTTTCGAATCCGCAGCTACGTACACTTGGACGCAGTTCAAGAAATTCGTGGAATCAGGAAAGACTTTAATAATACTGGCTGGATTATAGCAGTTTAAACGGGAGAGAGGGTTTATGGTGAGCGTTAAATCATAGGTAACCCGAGAGAGGTTGCGAATTATATTTGCATCATTCAGTAAATTCTCAATCCTTTATTGTGCACGCAACTTATGTTCCATCTGCTTATCAAGACAGTTCAAATTCTTATTAAAAATGAGTATTCATATGCTCTGTACTTACCTTTAAAAGATTTTAAAATAAAACAAAAATATTTTTAATAACATTTTAAAAATGATATGTATATTTTTAATCAATAATCTTAGAATCAGATTTCTCTCTATCAATTCTCTCTATCTATTTATATCAAAAGTTACCGAGGTAGTATATTTGCATAATAAATGCGCACGGCTTGGCAGAATAATCTGATGTATTTTCTGTTAAAATTGTATTCCGAATTTCTGTGCATATCTGAATTCTAATTATATTTTTATCTAGCAAAAACGTAAAATTATCACTATAATATTCTAAGAAATTAAAAATTGTAGAATTTGGAAATTTTCTATTTTAAGATTAAAAATTTATGGATAAATTCGTAGAGCGACACGTTAAAAGTTTATAGATCTAGACAAAATAAAAAATTTCAAAAAGTAAAAATAAATATTATAAATATTATAAATATTATAAATATAGATAAAATTAAAAATAATATGTTTAATTATCATTTAAAGAATTTAAATTTCCGCTGACGCAGACATAAATTGCAAAATACGTCGATTGACCCATGCCTCGTTAATCTAATATTAATTGACTCAATTGATTTGAAAGTCGAAAATTGATTATAAAAATCAAAACAGATATTCATAATGCTTTTGCCGGGTCAATCGAGAGGTGAGACTAATTCATTTTGCAGATGAAACGCATAATCGTTCGACCTTCGCCACGGTTGCCACTCGATTACACGCTGCCATATCGTCAAGGCAATTCAGTTTGATCAACTCGCACTCCTGACAATGGGGTTCGACGTGCCTTAACCCTTCGTGCACTCAGCATGTAGCACGAGCTATCAAGGTCCCTTTTTATCGTGATTAAGTCGTGTTAAGCATACTAGAGGACTCGAGCCGCATGCGGCGCAAATCAGCGAATTCGAATTGTGAATCGTGCATTACGATGTGTAAAAAAATTTCGAAAAATATTTTTTTCTTAGAAGAAAACGAAAGTTATCATTCAATTTTAGGCAGTCAAAGAAATCTATCATTCATGCTTATATATGATGATATGATGATATTTCATTATTAGCCATTTAATTTGTTCTTTTTGATGAAAATGAATACAGTAAAATTTTATTTATCTGTATTCTATTTATACGAACAGATTATGCTCAGTTTCAAATATCCAAACTCATAGCTGAGTTCCAATGGTGCCGTAAATTGACGAATAGGAGCTCGATGTGTTCGACTTCAATTTTCTGAATGTCAGCTCCTATTATCGGAACTAATAATGAGTACCGCTGGAGAGAGAGTTAGCGAACTTCTATTGTCCGAGCCATTCAGTTATCAGAACTGTTTTATTTGGATAAACGAAATTCTACTGTAATTCAATATAACTTTTAAAAAAGTTCAAATACGTGAGTTAAATTTTTTTAACGAATGTGAAATTGTTCACTTATAAAACATCTGTAATTGAACTAAATTGACTAAATGAACTAAATTGCATATGTTATATATAATATATTTATTTTTATAAATAAAATATCGCTCGAATGTTTACACAAAAAAAATAAAAATAATGTATCTTGATCACGATCAATAAATGAATACAAAGACGTTTGATTAATAAATATTTAATAAATTATTTAATATGTGTCTTGAAAAATATAATATAATATACGTTTTGATTCATACATTTTCATTAATATTCGTACAATTTTACATTCCGGTGTAGAAAATTATCATAGACAAATCTGAATCATCTGTAAAGGCGATTATTTCCATAAATCAATTATACTAGCTCTATAAATCTAGCAGGATGAAATCAGCAGAATCAAATCGGATCTCTCGGAATTTTTAGTACTCATTTTATATTAAATTTTATATTAAATTGTATCAATTAATGATAATTTTGTACCGCATTTCGAAAAAAATAATATAATAGAAATAATATAATAGAAATACGATTGAATTTATACTATTTTGTACTTACACATAATATACATAATATAATAGAATTGTTTTTGACAGTACAAAATAGTACAAATTCAATCGTATTAATTTCTGAGATTATTTGTTTTCTTTTCTTTTATTTTGTATTAGTCGTGCCAATTTAATATTAAGCTGGCCCGCCAAGATTTTTTTCGAAATGGCACACGGTACAAAATCATTATTAATGGTACAATTAATTAGTACAAAATGAGTACTAAAAATTCCGATAGATTCGATTCGATTCTGCTAATTTACTCCTGCTAGCTTTATAGAGCTAATTATACTTCTAACACATTATATCCGTAATTACTTGTGGTTAAAATGTAAATTTTTCTAACTAATTAGACAGCAAGAATTGACATTAAGATGGTAATAATAATTGTCGAGTTGTAAAAAATGGTCATGATATGAAAAGAGACGCACAATTTACATAAAAAAATGTTTTGGCAGTAATTATTTGAAGCTGTTACTATTGTCGAGTCACCAGGATGATTGCCATTTATTTTTATAGTCTACAAATAAGTACGAAAAAAAATTCGTGTGAAATTAATGAAGCTATAAACTATGTTGAACTGACAATGTTGCGACGGCTGTGAGTTTGTATACAAATTGCCAATGAATAATTAAAACGCGCCGACCTCTGGCTTCTAGAATGAGCAACCTTGCACATTATACACCAACTATAGAATTTTGAATGGTTGAGAGAAATTCATATTATATTTCGCCATGACTCAATTTATTATTCGCTATTCGCAGCAGTTTAATCAAGCGTGCTAATCGAGTTAGCCTTCATCCGCATGCGACGCAACTCTTTTAATATTAACACGATTATTATCACAATGCTGATATTACGTGCCCATGATTTAGGTGTACAACAACCAATCACTTATATGCATAAAAATCAAATACGAAACTATAAAGATTTGAAATATTTACCTTTGAAATATTTTCACGTAGGAAAATTGTTCAAAATATTGCAAATAATAGATTATCTTTGGAAATAAAGTTTTTAATGCCAAGAACTGACACTAGACAAACCTTATTGTAATGAGGCGTTAAATATACGCATTGTCATTAGATGTCCATATGATCGAAAATTGGCCTTGATATCATTTTAATTTGTTGTGTTTTAAAAAGTCTGTTTCAAAATAGACACGACGCTAATCCTCCAGTTGTTTATGCGATTATTAAAACGATGATATTACATTACTGCAATAAATGGCGTCACTCATAATAAATTATGCAATAATATATTTTTAGCAACTGTAATAAAATTAGAAGTAGTAATTTTCTTAATTTATTGTAAATCAGAAATTAAATTATTACCTTTAATTGTATTTAATCCAGTTGTATTTAATTCTCTATATTTAATATTTTACGCTTGTAATATGACGTTCTTAGTATTTATATTTATCTTAGTCAGTAGTTGATTATTAAATAAGAGCTCTACATATAATTGTAAAGTGCTTAATAAATACATATTACACAGACACGCGGCTGTCTGTGGCATTATGGAAATTTTTAATTACACGTACATGAGTAATTAGAAATTTCCATAACGCGATCAACGTTCACAATTCGTCATTAGTTTATAAGAAAACCTTAAAGGAACAGAACGTTTTGCAATAATTCGGAAACCAAATAAGTATCAGTTGTTTGTGCATGATGATTTCATAAGCAGCATCCCGCGACTTCGTCGCCTAATACGGCGGTCATCTATTATCTGTCCAATTAGCATATAGTGCGTTGGTGGTATCGTATGTTAATGTATCAGTGTATAGTGTGTATAGTGTGTGTGTGCTGCAAATACACAGATCCATCTACCAAAAAAGGATAAAGAGGCTTGGAGCTCAAATTCATTAATTTTGCAAGGGCTTTCTAATAATAAAAATATTATAATACAATTTGTATAAAAAATTAATACGTTATATCAATTCTATCCTATAATTATTAATTAGCATGATTTTCTTATTAAATTGTGTAATAAAATGTAAATGTGGCAGTTAATTCTATTTTTCAATTCTATTTTTTATTATATATATCTTTACAGTAGACAAAAAAAGTTAAAAACTGCTCTTTTACAAAATATTTTATTATATTAAAAATGTTAATAAATTATAGAGATAATTCTCTTTCCAGAATGCATTTCTTGAAGCTAAAATTAATTTTAATTCTTAAATGGAAATTCAAGCAATATCCTGCATCACTTTGATATTTTGAAAAATTAAGGGATTAAATATGCGCGCATTGCACTCAATGGGATCCGGTTATTAATAAGGTAAGAGTAAAAAGAGTAAAACATTTTGGTGTCAATGGAACGAGCGTATAACTAATAATATAAAGTCGTTTGATTTGCCTGCGCAATATTGTAATTTCCACACGTGTCAGTCTCCCTTACAACAGCTGCCACTTTAACGAGTGCCACCCATTCTCATTGTCTAAGCATTCCGAGGACTCATTTGCCATAATTATATGTAAAAGGCAGTGAGCTATGAAATCTTTCAACTGGGTTAGTTAACCTGTGACATAATAGCTGAATACTTAATCTCAAAGAGAGGATCTCCACGATTTATTCATTCACGATACATATCTATATTCTTCCAAAAATATTTCACATTAAATGAATAATATTAAAAAATTTTTAAATTAATTTGCAGTTAGGTTTAACTTGGAATTTAAGAATTGAGGAACGTCGTTGAAGAAAAAAACAATTATTATATTAAAGGATATCTTATTCTCAACATCAAAGATATAGTTTTTATGGCGAATTCCGTGTAACCGCATGCGGCTGTCGATATCTGTGGCATTTGGATACAGACTGAATAACAGTATCAGCACCATATTAAATTTAAGCGCATCTGCTTTTTAAGAGGCCAAGTAATCGATCAGCTGTTTCGGCATTCCTTGTATCGCTCCGTCTCTCTCTCTCTCTCTCTCTCTCTCTCTCTCTACCGGCTTTGACTGGTTCCAGCTCGGAACGGGCTAAACATCCGAATGGTTCCGTTAGCTCAACCAGTCGAGACGCCTGGACTAGGTGAGAAAGAAAGGAGAGACTGTATGAATGCAACTCCTTTGCAAGGACGATAACGGCACGCCTGTGTATCTTTATATCTCCGCGTTGTGCGCTTATAAATGCCATCACGTTAAAAAGTAGGCAACGCCAAGCGATAGCTAACTAGTTACCATTACTTCAGAGATAAATATTATATTAAACAATTATATGTTTGTGTATGCGTGCATGCGTGCATATGAAACGAAAATTGATGAACATCTAATGACGATATGCGATACTTAAAGCACTATTGCGATGAGCTGATAGTTTGGCATCGAGAATCTTATTTCCAAAGATATCTTTCAAGATTTATGTTTATCAAGATTTATATTTCAAGATTTGTATTATATATATCTTTCAAGAATTTCTCATGTATTTTCAAGAAGCAAATAATTAATATATAATATAAATTTGTTAAGACATTCGGTATGTATTAAAGAGCGAGATAATTTCTTCTCTAAAGTTGAATTAATTTATGATAGAATTTCTACATGGATCGTACTTAAGTCTACAATATTTTTCCGGAAATCCCCTCAATTACTTTGCGGATTTCATCAAGCTTCCATAAATGTGTACATCAACCGATCTGGTGCACGGCCAACAACGTTGCAATTGCAGTCCGGGATTCAGTACCTGCAACACAGTTGCTGTGCCGTAAATTTAGAGCGACCCAATCCCGCGAAATGTCTTGCCAGAAATCCCGTTATAACGAATTATAGCAAAAATCCGTTATAATAAATATCGATGGTTTAGGCATAACGAAATTTTTGAATTTATGGGCGTTGCCATTAATTATTACATGTATCGAAACTATGTCATCTATCATTTCATATATCGAAACTATCATTTCATTTAGATAACATTCAAATAGATAAAACTTGAGAAATGCCTTAGCAAATATCTGAAAAATTCTTTCTTATTAATATTAATATTCTTATAATTTTGAAGTATTATCCAATGTATTGTATTATAACAATTATTATTTCAATTCAGTCGTTTATTCATATGTATTTGAAAGTTAACAATGATGAATCATATGTTTTTTTATATGCAAAATCAACTCGACAAGATACTTACTTATCTTTCGTTTCGGTCGATAAATCGAAAATATAAGAAACATGCAAACTGATCTGAATTCCAGGACTCAAAGTTCTACTTACGTTCACTTTACGCTCTTTCTTTTTTCTCTTCTTTCTGAATCTTGTTCCTTATCGATCTTGCAATGGCATACTTTTAATTCCGATCTATAACATAAACATAAAGAAATATAGGTATTACGTATGATAATAATATGGCATGATTAAATATATCACTTTATGCGATTTTTGTATATCAAATAAAATTTCAATTAGTTTGTGAAATATATAATATTAAAAAGTGAAAGATATTTGGGTACACTATTAGATATCTACACTATTAGATATCAAAGGAATAATAGTAATCCAATTCCCTAGCTTAAATAACAATGTTATTTTTAATTTTCATGTATGTCAAAATGTAAATTAATCCATTTCTGTGATTAGTTTCAAAGAACATTATTCGTATGCATTTAGTAAATAAATTAAATTTAGTCAAATTTAATACATTTTCTTTAATTGTTTACTTACATTGTTTTAGCTAAATTAATGATATATTGAGTAACAGCAGTGGCAATCTATAGAAATGATTAAAAATAACTTAATTTGGGTATAATTTGACGTTATGAATTTAACTGTGTAATTTTTTATTAAAGAAAAGTTGTTTTTCTAATTGTAATATTTTTATAATATCTTATCTCATTTATACAACGTATAAACATAACATGGAGATACCCTATGGAGTTAATGAAAGTTGACATATTAGCATGGAAAATTGTATGGCGTGTTCGATCATACATCTCGTTTATTCTGTAAAAGAAATATTACGTATGATGTGTGTGACTTTCATAATAACTGCATAATGAACGACATACATTACGATACGTATTACGATATTATTCCAAGATGCATGTTGCGATGCACCGGTTGCAACCGGTTGTAATCGCCCTGCATAGACATCATATACTTCGCACCGTTTCTTTTTTTTAACGGTGCGCAGAATACTCGTAAAATTCTCGCCTTGACCTACAATATCAGATTTAAATAACTAGCAAAATATAATTAACGAAGAACGATATAACGCTACCATTAAGGTGTAACTTTAAGATTTACAACGACAATAATTTGTAACGTCACTCTGTTATCAAGACAATGTTGCACAAAAATCTTGTATAATAATTCTTTGTAATATTGCAGTCTTCTTAACGAATCGCTGCGAACTTAATATTAATCTCACCAGTATTTGGCTACATCAATTGTGTATATTAATGAGAGATCTTAGTATAAACGCGTTGCATTTGCACATATGAGTGACAGAGTAAGAATAATTTGTCTTATATAGAAAGAACATAAAAAGAAAATTTTCTAATAATTTTATAATACTTTGCATGGTTTTGTGGACATTAATTTTACGTTAATCACTGACGACTTATGACAGATTATACCGGTAGTTGGCCAGAGATTGCAATTTCAATATTTCATAATGCGTATTCAATCGGCAGCCCTTGACATATTTAACTGCATCCGTCCTATTATTATATACTTCACTTCGGCAAAAAGTTCAGTCATTTCGAGTAAGCATTTCAGGAACAAAGCATGAATACATTGAAATATACATTTTTTAGTTCATCTAATTTTCAGAATTTAACTTTTGAAATGGATGAAATGGAATAAATATATAGCAAGATCTGGCAAAACCGTGATAATAAATAAATAAATTATAATAAACATTGATATAAATTCAAACTGAAATAAACTCTTCCAATAAACTCGGTTATAAAAATGTCTATAGATAATATCACTATAGAAATACTTATTTAATTAAATACATCCAAGATTGATATTTAAGACTTAAAATATCTAAGAATTTAACTACAAGGAAAAAATATTACAGTACACTGTCTCTCTCTCTCTCTCTCTCTCTCTCTCATTAGGGAGCGAGAAAGAGTTCAATCCATGGGTCGCATACGCATGTACGAGCACGAATTACCGTTCGCCGATGGGCGCCGGATTGGCCGCTTGTGGCGAACGACGGGCCGACTGCCCGAGAGGTTGATGTCCGAACTCCGCGCCAACATTCCGACTCCTCTCGTTCCTTCCTGGTGGTCAGGTCCGCGACTGGTTCCGCGCACGGAATGGACACGGTCTCCGACCGAGAACGTTATCCGTGAAACGTCAAAAAAAGACTTTTCTTCACTTGCTCATCGCGATCCTGGAAAAGCTTTATCACTTTCGTTAACGAGTCACTATTGTGAAATCGACCCATGTCTTTTGGATATATACAGTAAATCACAGTATTTTATAGATTTCTCTCGTCACGTTAAATACTTGTGACATATATTTAAAGAACTCACTTTGAATTTTAATTACACTGTGTTTATATAATTACACTGTTAAAAATAAAATGTTAATTGTACTTTAAAACGTATAGTGGACTTTTTAGGATATGCAGAAAATATTAAAATTAGCATTTTATTTATAATAATGTAATAAACGTATTAAAAAATTTTATATCATTTAATATAAGTATGTTAGATTAGAAAAAAATTTTTAATTATAATTTGAAAAGATATTTTATCATATTTTTAGATTACATAATTATTAATCGGTAACTGAAGTTTACAACACTTATATAAAAAAAAACGGTTACAACACTTATATAAAAAAAAAATATTTCTTCAAGAGAGATTTGGGTGTTTCTCTTATAACATCATAAGTTTGATTTATATACTTGTCGCTCATCAGCTGTTATTACTTTTTCTTGTATAACATCTATTTGTATATCTCCACGACAATGGTTCTCCCGAAGCATAATGTGAACCAGCAAATGGCGAAACGGGGCCATAGAATGGCATAATAATAGCGATGCAACGGCACATTCGCGTCATCTGCTCAGCTATTAATAAACTCAAGAGAGGACCATCTATTTCGGAAACGATATGTCCGGGTCTGTTCGAATTTGGAACCAGCGTTATTAAAAATATAATAACCGTTGAAGCACCTCAATACATAAATTATCAGATTATCATTACTTTCAATCCGATAAAATTACTTTTTGACAGAGCAAGTTGAATCTTTTTAAAAAATCATCTTGCGTAGGATACATGAATGTAGTTCTAATTTCAAAACCAGAATTCTAGTTCTTCTCTATAATGCTATCTATGTATGTCATCTGTATTAATTAACATCA
>Ga0157364_1006238_pt1 | contig 12221 bp, 2 predicted proteins | sample AttsexASBM2_FD_111476 | JGI IMG/M metagenome (GOLD analysis project Ga0157364, IMG submission 111476) | Fungus gardens microbial communities from leaf cutter ant in Ribeirão Preto, State of São Paulo, Brazil - Atta sexdens ASBM2 | ecosystem: Host-associated > Fungi > Mycelium > Unclassified ...
ACTCTCTTCGTCCTGTACAGGTCAGTCTTGGCGTGAGATCACTGGCGATAAAAATTCGGAAAGTAGCATCTGTAATGAACAAAGTGACGATAAGGCACGAGAAACATATGTTAAAAAAGATAGTAACTGCGCAACGGATTGCGCTGAATCCGCGAATGAGTCCAAATACGCTGATCAAAGTAGCGATTTAATATTAGACAAAGAATCTATACAAAATTCAACGTCAAAAACATTTATTAATTTAACGGAGACCACAAATTCTTCGAAGTCTGTCGATCCTAACTCGTGTGATGTGCCGGAGCAAAGGGATGAGATCACTTTTGAAAATACAACAAAGGCTTTTGAAGCATGTACCACTGAAAAATCTTCGAAGGATTCATACGCTCCATATACCCATATTCCATCTGACAGCGGTACAAAGTCTGATTGTGTATTCCGCGAGGAATATCCGGCCACTAGCGGAAACGTATCTGGGAATCCTGTTTTGACAAGATTATTGAATCGCATGAAATCATTTAATCGAGTAAGAAATTTATTAACGCCAAATAAAACGCTGCTTCGACATAACGTTACTTTTCGCGATATTCCGCAAGTGTGTGTCAAATTGTTGGCGGATGCTTCAATAAGCAAAAGCAACCCGACAGCCACATCGACACATGGAATCGACAGACGACGCAGGAATGGTGCATCTTTGAAAGAAGATACTAGTAGCTTACCTCGAGAAAATTGAGTAATACTATTGAACGTGTTTTAAAACTGCGGTCTTCTACTGTTCGCGACGATTTAATCTTCTTTACCTAAGTCGTGTAGGAATGTTGCCAGTTTTATCACTTTGTAAATCAAGACTGCTCGTTTCTGTTACATTTTAAAATAACTAACGACAATAAGAATGAGAAAGTTGTGAATAAAATTCCGAGAGAATATTTATCTGTAAGATATTTATGCTATTAATACAGAAAATTAATTATTAATACGTTTAAGAGAGAGAAGAGAGAATATTTTTAAAAAATCTAAACATTTTCAAAAATCGAATTAATATCAGTAAGTTCTCTTTCTCTATAAATTCCTTGTTCAAAATGATATTTTACAAAAATACGTTAAAAAGGATTTTAATGTTTTATGCGAATATATCTAATGTCTAATATTTTATATTTCATACAAATTTACTTATGTGATTCATATAAAAATGGGATTAAATATCACTACAAAATTACAAGCCTTCTTAATTCCATCGATTTTAAACAACGTATTCATTTTAAATCCACAAAAAATTAATTTGTATATAAGTGTTCAAAAATTTTAAGAAATCTTAGGAAATCTGTTTTTGTTAATTTAATTATGTCTAAGAGACTGATGTTTACTGTACCTTATGTTGTAACCAAAGGACCAATGTGACACGTGGTGTGGTGCATCCAGTAGGTGTCAGCTGTACATCGGAGGAAACATCGATAGCATGCGTGCAAATAAACGACAAGAAGAGCATGAGTGCATGCTGTGATGTGTTTTCTAATCTTGGTAGCATCGGCTATTCGACTCTTATTCCGAACCCGTTGGCATTAATATTCTTCGTTCTGCTGATTCTTATAGCTGTTATCTGGTTCTCCGGTTCAGCCTTTTATCATCGTTACTTATTACGCAAGAGAGTCTGCTGGAAATATCTGAGCTTATAATTACACAATGTATCCTTGTACATGTGATTAACGAGACGAAATTAAAAATAAACAAATTTAATTTTTTCTAATAATAAATAAAAATTTTAATTTTCATCAAAATGCATAAGTAGATAGTAATAAGCAAACACTTGTATTGAAAATTTGCAATCAAAGTTAGCATGAAATATAAACTTGATCAATAGCCTGTAAGCTATGTATTGTTATTAAATATAAAATTCATGGCACAATAAAAATATTCGTAAAATGTAAAGCAATATATAACGATAAATAAATGATTTATCAACGAATGTACCAAACCATGAAGAAGAGAATATTAATTTTTTTATTTTATTGTATAATATTTTTCCAGCAATTTAAATCTATAAAATACATATAATTCTTATTAAATGACGAGAATATATATATATAGTGATTACTTTGAGGGATTTTTTTAAATATACGCGGTACATAATAGTTTATCCTCCCCCATCACATCGGGAGTGACATGGCAAATGACGTTCGCGCTTTCTATCAGTCGGCGAAATGACGTGCCGGAGAGCGTTTCCATTCACGTTTTTGACGGTGTTGGTGTTCTGTGCCATATTTCGACGAGGTGCTTCCGCTGTCGCTGGAACCATCGAAAATAAGAGTGTCACTGAGAAAGCGCAACCAGGGGGTTGCATTGAGTGCGGATATTACAGGTACACGCGATCGCAGTTAAAGTTGAATATAATCAATGACTGCATAATATAATAATATAGAAATCGCAGCTTGAAGAAAAAGTTATTTTGCAGAATATTAGAGGATATTAAGAATATTAGAGTTTCCATTTTTCTAAGCATTTTTTCTTAATTTATATTATTATTTATAATGTATTATTATTTGTAAGGAGTTATAATTTAAGACAAAATAGTAATATTCAAAATATAACTCTAAAAAATACTGCTTTTTTTTTAATTATAACTATTTATAAATGAGGAAAATAAAAATAAAAATTCGATAAGCTGCCGTAATTAATATTAAAATCAATATTAAAACCTTTTTTCATTCATTGTACATAAATAGATGTCCAGAGAATCCTGGAAAATGCTTGTTGGGCTCGGTTCCTGATCCTTGTGGATGTTGTCCGGAGACTGGTTTGTGCGCCCGTCTTCTCGGTGAACCATGTTGGAACGCGAGTATTCCACTTTTATCTCCAAAAAGCCGTAATGATGGATACTGCGCAAGAAATTATCTATGCGAGTTACGCTCCGATCTACAAGAAAAGGTACAAAAATGCAGTTTGTTTTTACAAGTGCTAAATGAGATTTAAACGCATGATTAATTTTACTTCAATATCTAACGCGAGAAACAAAGTTTAATATCTTACAAAATCGGTTTTCTATATAACATCGCAGAGAATGTGTATGTATCGCCTTGTATTTCTGAAAATTTTCAATTTGGTTGTGTAAGCAAATTTCTAGAGTTTATTCGTTTGTTCCACTACATTCGAACATAACTGTTTGTGTTACTGATTGAGTTATTCTATTTTCGAAAAGGATTCGGTACACACCTATGTTGTCACATGCTCAACAATTGATAGATCACATGTTTGGATCGTGTACTTTTTCAGGTGTCAACAATTGGCTTTCGTTCGATCTCGTCTGATTTCGTACAGTCTCGTAATGGCTGTCTAACAATTTACATGAGATTGTCGCCGATTTAATCATATATATAGATAGTCCGAAAGTCAATTTAAAGACATCACAACAATTGTTTTATTAGATACTACTTATTAATGTTTCTATTTTCAATAAATTTTATAATATGAATATAAAATAATTTATACGCTATTGTTTCTATGTATTAGATTTCTTTAAAAAAGAAAGAGTAGATTCTTTTCAAGAGCATTCGTCGCGCAAAGCTAAGAGCACGAGTCACATGAGATATTTATTACTTCTGTAAGTGATAAATTCACTTTCTCAATTAAGAACTAAGGAGACCACTCAATGAGCGCGGAAATAAGATATCCCGCTTTCTGGGTTAGTTTGACATAAAAATGGGAATCATGAGTTGCGCAAATGATATCTAACGCAGTCTCATGTATATCATCCACTCATTGTGCTATGCTGTCAGTCGGATCTAAGCTTCAAGATTGCAGTCACCAACGACTTACGGTCGCTGACCCGCTCCGCTGGCCTTTTCGCATCTAATTTCGTCTTATCGTGCACCGTGGGCCGTGATCGCATTGTGAGAATATATGCTCACACACGTCATGCAATCAAACAATCAGGCAGACCGTTTATGATAGACACAGACTGGATAAGAATACTTTTCGCTATATAGTCTTAAGGGATAGAAGCCGTATTAACAGCCATAGCTCTCTTAAAGCTCAAAGTTTCCGATTGACTGTATACGAATACTAATTGTTTACGTCAATCATTTAATTGCATTAAACTTATACTTTAAACTGTTTAAACAGACATTAATTATTTTCCTGGTTGAGCGAACTATCTATGAAGACAATTCGCATTAAATGTTATGTTTGTACCAGTTCTGTAGAAATTCTCAGGATATAGCGAAGACGTGCTGGCGCACAAAGTAGCACATTACCAACTTTAACGATTTAACTTCTCCATAGTAAAATGTGGGACAATTGTTTTGTTTCTGAATATCTAATAATAGTCATTCTTCGCAAAGTGAAAAAAAATAGTAGTAATAAGAAAATAACAGTAGCAACATCTTACAGTATAAGAAAAACATGCGTAAAATTAACAGAAACAAATAAATTTAATTTCTATACAGGATGCACCGGAGGCAGCTTGCGTCTGTATGGAACAGAGCCCAGCCTGCGGTAGCAATAACGAGACTTACTCGACGCCATGCGCATTGCACGAAGAGGCGATGAAACTCAGGAACTCATCTTCCTTGAGATTGCAGCATCTCGGTCCTTGTGAAAGTAGACCTTGGATTCTGACAACTTTGGAAGATGTTGTCTCACCCTTTGGTCAACGCGTCGCACTTAATTGTGAGGCAAAGGGCTTCCCAGTGCCGGATATTTTTTGGGAATTTCATTCAGCTGACGGGAGAAGAGTATTGAAATTGCCGGGTAATGCAATATATAATATTAATGTTACAATAAAATATTTCACAAAATATATATATATTTACGATACATCAACTGAAATAAAATAAAATAAATTAATTAAATTGTTTTAAATATAACTGTGAGTATAATATCGAACAAATAAAATTAAAAATTCATCCGTGTGATATAGTAGTATTCAATAACATTTAAATCTCCGTCGGCAATATGAGGTCTTTAAAGGCACTATCGATCTTTTAATCGTGAATTGTAGAGGTAGATTTAAATCTGTAAAAGATAAGTGAAATAAAATCCGACTTCTATCTGATGGTAAAAACTCGTTGTTAAAGCTTTGACAAGAATATTAAAATTTTTACATTTTCATATAATCCGAAGCAATAAAAAAATTGCTCTGTTTCTGAAAGACTTCTATTGCTGACATATTGGAAAAAAAGATTGCTGCAACAAATTAAATGATAAAATATGGCATAGCATTTTTAAGGTTGCGTTAGCCTATCGAAATCCTATACTGACATTGCGGATTAATGCAACCAAAAATTGGCTGCTGCAACCAATTAAAAATGCTATGCCATATTTTACCATCTAATTTGCTGTATACAGCAGCCAATCTTTTTTTTAGTACAGAAAAGTTAAAATTCCATGTTGTCGGCGGAGGATTAAATTTGCTTGAAACTTACTTTAGTTGCAGTGTATAATTATACAAACATAACGTATTACAGAATTTAATATAATCTGTATAGTTTTATTTATAGGAGAGGAGCATCAGGCGACCATACACACAAGCGAGGGTCCAGAACCACTCATGCGAACATCTTGGATGCAATTGGCTCGGTTAGATGAGGAACATATGGGGATGTATTATTGTATTGCTAATAATTCCATAGGCGAAACAAGCACATCTTCATTCGTGTCCATGTTGTGAATGTGCTTTTATCTTGTGAGACAATCTGTCATGTAACTGCTGTGTTCACGAATATAATGCAAAAAGGGAAACAAGTTAACTAATATGTTTGAGAAGTTTATTTTTTAACAAACAAACGCATGAAGAAATCTTCGCACAAATGATATAATTCTAAGAGTAGACTTCATAAAAATATATGAGTTGGCTTTTAGAAATTTGCTTGAGTTAGACACAAGTAAAACTTATTTTGTACGATTTATACTTTAAGCTTTATCAATATTTTTGCTAATATTAAATCCTAATGCTACATTAGTTTCTTTCTGAGTTTGCCTGCAAAAGCGAGGTCATCGTCCTTCGCTTTCGTTTGTTACCAATTGCTTTGTGGTGGCGGCGGTGGACTATAAAATATAATTGCAATTATAAACAAAATTTTACAAACATAATTTTAATGAAACATGATTTTATACGCTTTTAATATTATATTGTAATTATCCAAATATAATGTAAGAAAGTACATTAACTTTACTTACTCTGGCATCTGCCACGTTCTATCATCATCCGTGTTGAGACTTTCTCTGAGAAAAAAATATATTTTTGTTTTTTAATCAAACATTTATTCAAAAAGTTTTTTTTCTTTAAATTGTCAATTAATTGAGAATACTAACGTTCTTGTTGACAGTAGGGTAGCATCTTCTACAAAATTGGACGATTTTTTGTATACTAGTGACAAAATATGAGCTGTTGGTGTGCTAATTATCATAACAATTGCGCCTATTAACGTGGCAAACCAGAAACCATCCTAAAAGTATAGATTATATAAGACATTTATTAAAAATGAAAATTTTAATTGTTTTCAGTTATTTCTGCTATCACACATTGAATATTTGTGTTTTTTCTTGTTTTTCTTACTTATAATGAAATTATTTAATATTTAACTGATATATTCAATCATACATTCTAAATTATACATACAAGAGGGCTTAAAATGTGAGCACAAAGTAAATATCTTAATCCTTCTAGAACGTCCCACAAGGGTCGACATTTGGATATTTCCGTATTCATCTCAGAAAATACGTGAGTCCGCCATTGATCTAGATAATTCGATAGTCGATCCACATACAACTTTGTTTTCTGCACATATGATTATTGAATGATAAATTTTAATATTTATGATACTTTCTGCCTCATGAATAGAATATATGTATTTTTTAAAATAATTTGCAAAGAAGAGTTCTTGAATATCATTCACCAACTGAGCAATCTTCTCTCCCTGATGATCTATGTAATATTGTATCGTCCTTAAATGCGAGATCGATTGATTAACTTGACGCCAAAGAGGTTGCACCTGCAACTCTAGAACTGCAAGACGATAGACCAGATCATCCTGTAACTTCATTAGCTGTTTCACTTGTCGCAATGTCAGTTCTCGCATTGTTATTCCAATGCTTTGCAGTTCCCTGGCAATACTTCGATCCTGTAGCTGACGAGATACATTGTCTAGTTGATCGGACAATGTACTTATATCTTTGCTCAGGATCGGACCTTGAATCTGTGAGCGGATAGAAAATAGCAATTGTGATAATCGGGAAATAAAAAAGATGATTTCCTGGAAAGTACGAGTATAGAAAAAAAAATTATAAAGTGGATCCTCATTTCGTCTTTTTTTATACAATTTTTTATTTTTTAATTTTATTCAAGTCAACGATATTGCAAATAATAATTTATTATTCTAAGTTTAATATAAAATACATTTGATTAAGACAATTCACAAAAAGGAAAAAAAATATTTAAATAAAAAACAATATTATGATGTAATATTTGAATGTGATGATGAAATGCTTTCCCCTCCCATAGTTTTATCAAATTTTTTTATGTTATTTTATTTCCTAAAGTTTAAACAGCTTCAATTTATAGAACATTCTTAATGTATTGAGATATTATCAAGTTTAAAAATTTCTTTTCGTGAATGTATTCTCCTAATACTTTTGTGTTAATCCTATCCTCATAAATGTTTATTACGAGCACTATTCCCTCACTTTGCAAAAGTCCTCTAGGAACTTTTTAATAAAATGGTAACCACTAAAATTTTTTTACAAAAAATTGTAACAGTTCTCATTAAAAACTCGGAATTCACATTACTAACTTAGTCCAATATAAAAACACTGACAAATTTACGTTTAATTACGTTCTCGCGAAAATACAGTTATTCTAATTTATTTATCTCCTCCAAATAGAAGAATATAAGCAACTTAAAAATTAATTTAGAAATGTAAACTTGTTACTTACAAATTTAATCATGTTAAACTTGATATTAAATTTGATTCATTATTTATGAACTAAATCATGTTAAACTTAATATTAAAATCATATTCAAAAAACTTTAATATACTTTGTTTTAGATAAATATTAATTGTCAAAAAGATCGTGTCAGTTATGACAGTAATTGTTTTGATATCTATCTCTAAAAACAAGTTAAAAACCTTTTGCAAAAAATGATATTAATTATTATAAAATTATTATAAAATACATGGAGTCTACATTATCAGGGTATCATATTATCAACTTTTCCTGTAATCTTTTTTTGCAAAATTTTGCTATTTAAAATATCATTGTAAAAAATGGAAAAGCTTGTTAATTACATAAATAATTTTCCATATAGAGATTATAGAATATTGAAATAAATGTATATATGTGTACGTTATTACACTTAATAAATTAGCGTAGTTATGCACAGCTAAATAGACTTTAATTAGTAGTTTGCACCATAATCATGGAAACAACTCGTTGTGAAATCTGTGTCGTTTATCAAAGTACCTGTCTAGCAGTACGTAGTGATGCAGCTGCGCAATTTGTTACTTTCCTTTAATGCCTGTAGATTTTTCTTTCGAAAAAATTCTTCAAAGCCAAAGTAATCTGAAGGCTTTAATCAAGTTGTTAAAATCTAAAAATCTTGTTTTTATAAAATACAAAATCTTTGCTTTCATTTAGAAGAATATAAAAATAAAAAGTTGGAGTATATTTAACGAGAGTGACAAATAAACATTTATAAATAAATTGTGATAAGTACCATAATTCTATGCGCGGTGAGATTCAAACCACAGGCGTATAAAAGATCCTGAAGACATTGTCGTAAATATGGCGTTAATATTTGTAGATTCTTCAAATCGACTTTGACATTTGAGATTGCTCTAGACAGCCCTGGCCATGTCCAATGTGCAGTCAAATATTCCAGTTTCATCGCATTTTCCAACCCCAAGGCGGGATAAACTGCTTCGTTGTTTCGACATTTTCTGCAAATAAATATTGGTGTTGAAAATACGCATTGTAACCGGTCGTTGTGTCTACATGTTATAACCTGAAGGGATGTAATAAAAAATATAAGTATAATTTATACTGCAGTGTACAGTTAAACTATATAAAAATAAATGTTAAACTCAACGATACGATATTTTCGTTAAAATTCCTAAAACATTATTTTCCTAATCATAAAACATTATTTTCTTAATCAAAAAAATGTATTCTTATTAGAAATATGATTGACATGGATCTAAAAAATGTTTTAATCGATAACTCTTGTAACAGTATCCACTTTGTAATTTGCAGTCCTACAATAATTTAAGATCGAATATCATGAAGCTTTATTAGATTAATTAAAAACTTACTCAAAGAGATTCTTGAGAGGAAATGCGAGCCTTCTTCCTAAAAACATTCGAGTTTCCAATACAACTTCCATAGTATGATAGTTAGGATCATATAGCGGTCGACATATCAACATTTCTGTATGACTAGCGATACCCAAAGCGATGATGAACACTACCCATAGTGTAATCGAGACGAAACAGCTTGTAGCTACACCACTGAAATCCGATCGGCACAATCAATCTGATGATCTGTCTTATTAGATCTATACAATATCCATTAAAATGATTAAATCAAATTCTCTATTATCAGAGAGCTTAGTAAATGATAATTTATCATAATATAAATATTTATTTATATTGCAATATTTCCCTTTTTACACAAACGATTACGAGGAGTGATTTGAACAACATATTGTATATAGTATTACTATTATTTTCTCGTTTATTAGTATATTTAGGAACAATAAATATGGATTTAACCACAATTTTCTGAAAAGAATAAGTAGAAATTAAATAAATATTAAATGGAAGTATGTTAGATAGCACATTGAATAGTTTGTAATACTTCTAAAAAATGAAGTAATTAATATAACCCTTTTTTATTGTAGATTCTCGATGGACTTGCATATTTAAAAATTCATAAAAAAGTTATTAAAAAAGAAAGAAAACGTGTTAAATAATTACTATGAAATAATGCCAAAATATTGCCAACAATTCACATTTTTCTATCATTGGAGAGTAAAAATATGTTAAGTAATTGTTCTCTGAATAGGTAAGATTAGTTGATAGAATTGAATTATAATATATGCATGTAAAAATATTATATAAAATATATTTTATAAAAATATTAAAAAATTATTATTTAATAAAGACATAAAACTTATTCTATCATATTATTTTGTATATTATTTTTCATGTTATAATATTATATAAAAGCAATATCATTATAACAAAAATATCATATCATTAATAAGAGGGGCGTCGACTCAGAATTGTGCCAAGTATAGAGAAACGAATTGGCGAAGGGAGGAAAGGGCGGATAACCAAAAAAAAAGTCTCGTAATTGCATGAAAACTATTGCACATATATTTTTATTTTACATATATATTAGATGAAAGTATATATTGGGAAAAAGTTCGTGGCGTTTTTCTCATTAGATGGCATTAAAAAAAACGCCACGAACTTTTTCCCACACCTAATAATATAGATCATATAGAACACAAATGTGGAATTACAGATTTTGTTTTTGCTCATAAATTTATCCATTATAGTTTCTAAATTATGATTTTATAACATCTGAATGAATATGCAGAACAGCCGTTTACTATTTAATAAAATTGGAAATATCATAGGACGTAGATAAGTTTTTAATCTCCTAAGAACTAAAAAAGATTTTTCCGCAGTGCAGAATATTGTCGGAATTGTAAGCAGAGGTTTTATCATTTTTGTGTATTCTGTATATTGTGTATTTATTTTGTGTTATGATATAATTTCTCTCACGGCTACATTTTTTTTCAAAAAATTAACATGTTTTAAATTACAGATTTCTATTTTCTTGGCCTCCACTGTATAAAACATCGTTCGATAATAGTTTTAATTTGCTTCTATCAAATTGATTTTATATATTGTAATAATGCGATCAATGTTACTTTCGTTTCGTCGAAGCGCTACATCTGGACACTAGTGAAATACCGATCGACAATCGTTAAAAGAGGTAATCGCCGATCGAGTTGTAAACACGCAATTTTTCATATATCTATACATATAGTTTAATCAACTTTCATTTTTAATAAAATATTAAATAATAAATTATTTCGTCAAAAAATAATTTATACATTCTTCGAATTTCTAAGTATGGTATTCCACACGTGGAAAAATTTCGAGTGTGTATCCATATAAACCATAATATAGTCGACGCTCATGATTAATAGTACAAATACGCTATATTATTAATGAATCATAAAATTGCCTTTAATTTGAAAACAAAAGATACTGAAACAATGAAATAATGATATAATATTGTATAATGAAAAATATGAATATAATTGTTTACAAAATAAATGTACAAAGTGAATAAAAATAATTGTTCTGAGCAATATTATAGTCCATTATAAACTTGTTGTAATATTTATTAGCTCGCTTTTTTGTTCAAATAGATAAAATAATTTTAAAAAGATAGAATAATTTAATTATTATTGTCAAGCTTGTGATATATAACTTAATAAAATAACTTGAGAAATAATTAATTTAAATTTAAATTAATTTTTACTTCTAAAGTATATTTAAAAAAATAATTTACAACATTTATATATTATTATAGTATAATAATTAGGAATAAAATCAGTAACATTATCGCTAAGTGTCCATAATGAATTTACATAGAAAAAAAAATGTATTATTACAATGCATATATACATATACTTATATGCATAAATAAGCAGAAAATGGAAAGTTATTTTTTAAAAATTACCGTTTCTCATTAACCAAATAAAAATAATAATTGTTATCAGTTATTCTCAAAAGTAACTCAATATTGTTATCGTTACATAAAAAGTAACAATTTCTTTTCCGTTACTTTTTTAATACTGAAATAAGATCAGTCTAAAAAATTTTGCGATACTTTTGTTTAATTATTAATGAAAGCAATAAACAATAATTTTGAGACATTAGACATTAGATTGATATTTAGAAATATAATTAAGAAGCGAAATTATTTTTCGATTCGAACTAAAGTTTTACATACATATTAATAACATAATAATAATATTTCAGAGTGATTTTATGTATATATATATATATATATATGTATATATATATGTGTGTGTGTGTGTGTGTGTGTGTGTGTGTGTGTGTGTGTGTGTGTGTGTGTGCGTGCGTGTGTGTGTGTATATATATATATATATATACATAGTTCTAAAATCACGTGCCGACTAAATTTTTAG
>Ga0157364_1006239_pt1 | contig 12221 bp, 4 predicted proteins | sample AttsexASBM2_FD_111476 | JGI IMG/M metagenome (GOLD analysis project Ga0157364, IMG submission 111476) | Fungus gardens microbial communities from leaf cutter ant in Ribeirão Preto, State of São Paulo, Brazil - Atta sexdens ASBM2 | ecosystem: Host-associated > Fungi > Mycelium > Unclassified ...
ATGTAGGATAGTAGGACGTGATTTACACGCATCACTACTTCTGGGAAGGAAATTCCATTTAATGCTAAATTATTTCACACTTTACGATAGAATAAATATAATTTTTATGTTTATGTTATATAACTGTTATGATCTCATATGAAAATGATAGTCGATTGAAAGACGTTTTTATGAGAGAAAAATCAGTGTGTCATGATTTTAAGAGTAAATTTTCGCTACATTTTTCGACAAGTGTTCATTAAGTTGACTCACAATATCATTTATGCTATTTGTCTGCACTGTTACTATCTCCAGCTGATCGAAGTTTGGAGTTTTTTGCATCCGTTATACGCGTTCGAAATTTTATGCTTTGATAAAAATTTTATGATTTCGAAAGAAAACTGCGATTTTATAATTTTACGATCTGATATTCGTTTTTCTATGTTACAAGTGAATTGCCATTTATTAAAATATGTTTTATCTTTTATCAATCTAAAGCTTATTGTCATTTTATAATAGCAACATGTAGTAAAGTTCTAAATGAATATCATGATATAAATAAAATTATACTAATTACGAAAGTTAGCTTTTCATAACCCAGATTAAAGTTTATACTCAATTCTCCGTCCACAATCATTTTTACTCCCTTCAAACAAATTCCAGCCCAAATTTTTTTATTGTTCTAGGCTTTCAAAAAATTTGGAAAAATTCAATTATTTTTCAACATCTGTATTATATATTATCAAATAATTTTTTAACAAGATATTTTAGACGAGGGAATTCTCTGGGCTCCACCCTCCTTTATTTAGGAGAGATTTGAAAATGAAATTTCGTTTATGCCAAAAAAAGATTCAGACGGAGAATTAAAACATGTGTTTTAAAAAGGCGATTACAAACGACTCTTTTAATATTACATGTATATTTGTATTATTTATTTATATTTATTATCCATTTGTCTCTTCTTTAAATACTTCTTGGTTTATTCTACTTTACTATTATTTGTTATTCATTAGTTCTTATTCTTTTGTAGTCATTTTTGTATACATATGTTTTAACTCTTCATTGGCAATTTGGATCTTATTGGCATAAAAATTTGGCACAAAATTTCACTTTCAAATTTCTCCGAAATAAAGAAGAGCGAAATCCGAATTCCTAAAATATCGTGTTAAAGAATTATTTGGTAATGTAACAGAAATGTTGAAAAGTAAGATTTTTAATGAATTTTTTCATTTTTTGTGTCAATTATTTACGCTGTATGATAATATAATATGATAATACAAATATTACGTTCATTAGTCATTTGTACATGATCTTGAATATGATGCGTCTATAATGTCATGATTTTCTCCTCCGATTACTCCATTTGATTCACAGATATGAGCGTTCCACTCAATAGCTCGTGAGAACGGGATAGATTACACGGTAGAAGCTACAAGTACCAGATTCTATATACCGCTCCAAGACACGTATATGCATATGAAACGCTATGGAGCGATGTGAAATCTCCTTACGTTAAGCTACACTTGCTGCCAAAACTAACATGTCCAAACACGTACATGAAGTTATCGCACTATATATATAGTTACATTTTAAGCCAGGTGTGATAGGAGTTTGCGTAGGTTATTAGATTTATTTGTTGGTACAAAGAATATTTTATACAGCCACCATATCATATTTCATTCCAACATATTTTTAATACTAATTGGAATTGTGAATACTAATTAGAGTTGTCAATCCTTGAAAATGTCAAAATCGTAAATGAATCGTATCTGAATTGTAAGTAATTAAAGTTAGTATAATAATATTATTGTATAATGCGTTTGCACACGATAAAAGTTGGCAAAATACAGTAGTTAATTTTTAGAATATGCTAAAAGAATATAAAGTGCTAAGCTAAAGATTATAAAAATACTTTGCGAATAATAAATTGCACATAACATTAATAACACATCATCTATTCATGTACCTTTCGAAACAAAATATCTTTTTGTATGTATGTGTCTATGTGTCAATATAATTATAGATTTATAAATTATATATCTATGTGTCACTTCAGATATTCTGTTGCTTTGTTTGACTTGGTTTCTTTCAAGAAAGCATGTTTTTGATCTTCTGTATATTCCGTAAACACATATGCAAGAAGATTCATATGATATATGGAAAGATGAATTTTTTTTCTCGTGCAATATCATTGATGTCAGAACCAAACACGTATGAGGGACGCCTATGAAACCATCGTAGAATAATGGCAATCTCTCGTCTCGAGGATGCAATTTATAGTTTTATCTTTAAAGTTAGCACGATTAAAGCGTTTGCTTTATCAAAAATTGTACATTAATTATTCTGTGTATATAATGAATTCGACTTTAATGACATTAATTGCAAAGTATTATTAAAGTAATATATATATATTAAAATTATATATATTGTTAAAATTACTGAGGAAGCCAGCAATAATTTATAAAAAATTGATATAATAAATATTAAAATGATTTTAGTCTAATTAAGATGCAAAATTTCAAAGCGTTTTTATGCGCTTAAATAAAAATGTATTTTATATGTGCAGGTCGATATTAATAACCTTATGTCCTTTTTGAGGAGACTGGGGTATTCATTATGAGATTATACACTATAGCGTGATCTTTCACATTTTTCTTTCTAAATACTTTCTAAATACTTTCATAGTTATGCTGAAGTTATGTTAAACTATATGCGATTGTATGAGACGATCCTGCGCATCTTCGAATCTCGTTATCCGTATTTCCACTCTGCAGCGACGTTAGTTCCATTCCAAATAACTTGGTAGTACGCTTCAGTAATCAGACCGATAATGCTTTGTCGCGTTAGTCTGTAGCTCGTGGAGAATTAATGCCATTCGAAGACTTTTCTTGATGTGACTCCGATCCTTCCGTAAAATTAGCGAGATTATAAGAAAGTTGAAAAAATAGTATTCGTAAAAAAAGGTATTTTAATTAAAAGGATTGAAATTTTATTCGCAAAAAAGAAAATGCTTATCATATTTCCGTCAAAATTACATTGATGACGGACGATTTAATATCGTTTACTACCACTCGGCGAACGACAGGCAGGCTGAGATCAGAAAAGATGTCGGTCATAAATGGATGTCTTGTGTAGTGGAATAACGAGCGAAAGAATGTGAGAAAAGAGGAAGTGAGGTCGTATTGGGGAAGATGCCCCAACATGGTGGATTTCACGGTATAGCTAGTCCGCTGCCGACGCCGTCCAAACTCGAGGCGAATCGATCGCCGCTACCTTCGTGGACTAGCTCGACCATAAATCACACCGCAATATGTCGGTATCCCTGCAAAATGGCCTTGAATATTCGGTAGCTGTCGAATAGCATTAGGATGGAAAGCGACAAGACGTGGGACCAAATGAAGACGGCAGTCTGGAGCAGATTCTGAGTTGTGTTAGCCTAGCTTTACTCCACGAATCGATCATTTACAGTAGCGTGTACTCTTAATGGATCAGTTTCTGTTTGTTGTACATCTATCCTCGATATATAGGATGCCTCTATTATGCAAATGAAGTAACATAGTAGATTGGTATATAACGTCAAGTTTGGAAGTTTTGGTGTATCATTGGAAGCGATCGGGAAAGTGATAATAGACTCTAAAACTCATGGCAAATTATAATTTTTACTTCCGTTATATAATTTCGCATTAATAATTTATTAGCGTTGTTTATGATCAGTTCAAATTACGTATGGGAGAAGAAGACATTTTAAGATATATATTAGTTCTGCAAGTATCGATTATTTGTTAAATAGTTTTCAGACGGGAAAGCTAAGAACTTGGGGCGAAGATGATTCATGCTTTGAATGGAATGAAACTTTCATGTGTCGGTTATAAATGGAGAATAATATCCCTATTTACGTTCATTTTCGACACTCCGAGATATTCTGTCGCAGGCAAATTATCGAGCCGAACGCGATTATATGCGAGGTTCTGCAAAACCGCGCATCCCGAACTACTGGTCATAATAAATCAACCGTTTTTGCAGTCCGATGTATTTGGCGTCGAGTTCAAGCCACGGATCCCACTAACGCCGCTCTCTTGGCACATTGCCATTTTGACTAGAATGCCCGTTTCAGCAATGACAAAATATGCGTTATTAGTGCTCTTGAGAGTGTGTGTGTAAGATTTTTTATAAATATAATTGCATTCTCGATCTGATACGATAAAATCGTCTATAAGTCTATACAAACCTGGAAGATAATTTGAAGCGTACACGTTGGAAATGTATTAATTTGAATGGAGAATCGTCCTTTCTCTCCGTTAACACGTCATAACTCGTGCAAATTTAAATAATATCAAAATTACGTTTTCCCATTTATATTTTATTACAGTATTTAAACATATTTCGCGTGATATACGATCTTTCATTTTAGTCACGTTGAATATAAATTTTACAGTTGACAGAAATTTATTTCCAATATCAAGATCATTCAACTTCAATCGGGAACACATTCGCTTCCAAACTGAATGTTCGATGTACGCGTTTGGCTAGCTAGCTAAACAACGTGTTTACTAGCAACTGACAACGTTAACCTCTTCGTGGCATGTTAGCCCTGATTGCAAAGCACCACGCGACTCGGGTTACAACGTTCCCACCAATCGACCGCAGCGATAATTACTTTTTGCATCTACATGTGAAATTCCAATCAGCGAGCTAACCGCGAAAACGCTCGTTAAGGTGGGATATGAAAAATGGAATTTCCGTTAAAGCGGTTTTCAAAATCCAGAAGAAACATATGGATTTTAAAAGTCCACTACAATTTTGTTTATTCCTGTGAAAACTCAATTTTCTCTTCCATTGGAAATGACATGATGTTTATCGAGTTCGGATGAACATTGAAACGTAGTCATGCGTAGGTATATCAACTGCAACTTGTTTGATTTTTATAATTCTATCCATTATTTAAAAAAGTAAATGATTTGATGTAAATTATTTGTGAATTGTTTTTTTTATTTTAATATGAGATTTATTTTATTGATTTTTTTTCATTTTCTTAATTATCTTTATGTTTTTATAAAACATAAAGATAATTAAGAACATTATGTTTATTATTTAAAAACGAAAAATCTAGATAAAGTAACATTAATCACTGTAGTTTATGCATTATGTATATAAATGTTTATATATACGTTATATATATAAATATATATGTATATATAATAGATTATATCTAATAAGTGAATAGAAAATGGATTTACTGAATTTCTAATATTTCGGTGAAATCTCGTTGCATTCGCTGCAAGTTCTGTTCCCATGCGTACCGCACAGAACGCATTTATCGAATAGTCGGGTATCTCTATCGACCTATGTATCGCGGGAGCGTTTATTAACAGCGAACCGCTCTTATCGAAACAGAACGTTGAGCCGTTCATGAAACACGATACACAGGGGAAAAGATAATTCGCCAGCCGTTTTCGTTGGAAATAAGAAGCCGGACGACAGCTAAGATTTATGGTTCACCGTTTAAGGTCCAGTTCTTCTTCTTTGAGCTTCTCTATTTCGCTGTACTGCCACGCACCAGTGGCGAAGAACTTAGCAATCTTCCGATATTTAATCTACAAGTGATTGCAATGAGCTCAACGCGTGAAAAAAGTTATATATTTTTTATATAGAAGAAATGCATGGAAGAGAGAGAGAGAGAGAGAGAGAGAGAAAGAGAGAGAGAGACTTTTTTAAAACACTTTTTTATTATTGACTCTCCAAACAATATACATATACAAGCATGCAATTAAATGCGTATATCTATTATATCTTGAATTTTCAATAATAAGTAACTATTTAAGCGTAAAGGTATCCTACAATATAAATGTGACATGCGCGTTAATTCTCTACAAATACCGATAAATTTACTTGGCTCAAAGCTGATATACTAATCTCATATATGAGACTCGGAAACAAATTTTTCTGCATGTCCGGATGTGCGGACCATGTTCTCGACTCCGAGATTTTCCATTAACCACAGTGGAATTGGATTCGCGAGGATTTGCGAAATGGAAAATGCGTTCGAGAGGCTAAATAAATCTGGTATAAATCTGACGTCATAGAGCCGCGAATTGCGAATTTGTAAAAGGGTAGGAGGCAGTAAAAGGCGGTTGTTACCTGATAGAGTAGAGAAAAAATACGTGATTTTGTTGAATTTATCTTAGAGGTTTTACCAATCCTGCGAGAAGTTGTAAAATCGAATAGAGCGATGACGGTACTAAAAGCTTGAAATTTTTCATTTGGCGATATCGCGGGGCGAGAGTTAGCGTTCTGCTTTTCTCTCCAAAGGGAAAAGATAACGTTATATCGAAGTTCGCGGATGGACCGAGCGATTGGAACGACTCGAAAGAGGCGGGACGCTGAAAGTTTTCAGTCCAATTAAATTTTTCTCTTGTTTTTTTTTTCTCAGGGATCGAGCGAATGAGATCTTTCCGCTTACGTGGATCGATTGAAAACAAGTTTTTCTAATTTTCAAGGATGATCGAATGTTTGTGCGAGGCCCATTATTTTTTGCTCCTTTTTTCCTCTATATGTTTGGAAAAGCCAGTCGCGAAACGTATGCTTCGTTTACCGTATCGTAGATTGACATTCTGTGACAGTTCAGTATATAAATCAGCAGCGATCGATGATGGATAGGAATTGTGTGTATACATTCGTCATTCGTTGTATCTCGTAGATAAGCAAAGAGACCTCGAGAATCGCTCGTACATATATATAGGAAACGATACTATTTTAGATACAGCAATATAGCATTTATCTTTCAGATTAGGATAATAAATTGTCGATGATTTATGAGATTTACTAAACATAGTTTTGGTAATAATATACCAAAAGTTTACTCTCTGAGGTTATTTTTCATACATTATTTTAATTTAATATTATGACATATAATACTGTCAATAATAATATAAGTACATAGTATTGTTGTGTATATGTTATGTAAGGGAAGTATTTTCGTATATAAAAGAGTTTCATGATCATAAATAATAGATATATTATAAATGTATACATATATGAATGAGGATGCAGACCGTGGTGTACAGGTGAGAATTCGATTTTAACAGGTACTGCCTTTGTCCCAGTAATCCATAGATTTGCTCTCGTAACATTCCTCAGATACAAAATACGTAGAATGAAAAGACTAAGGCGTTTCCTCGATCAACAAACTCCATATGCGTTCGCTTTTGAACTGTATAGCTGTAGCGGGTCATTGGTCTAACGGACTAAAAACTTGCCGAAGAGAAATTCAGCGAAGTATGCAGGATTTCCTTTTTAGAGAGACACAGGGCGCACGAGTCGACTGGGCGATCTACGTTCGATCACAAGGTAGGTGCCTGTTTCTTTCGATCTGTCCAGTACCGGTTTGACTGGATTATGTGATACGGCGATTCTCGATTTAATTGATCCAGGATTTATGGCATCATACGCATTTCAAGTGGTCTGCTTATATTATATAATATATATATATACACATCCCACACACATACACACACACACACACACACACACACACACACACACACACGCACGCGCGCGCGCGCACACACACACACACATATATGTATATGTATATAGATATATCTGTATACATTATAAAAAAAAATATTTATCGTTATATAACGTGACAATCCCTTTTGATACGTATATCGATTCTCTATTTCTCATTCTTCGAATATGTCTGCATCGATTAACGTGTATCGCTTATGCGAAGCGCTTTTACGATAATTGTTATGATAACAGCCAAGTTCCTGCCTGTTGTTTTGGTAGGAATTTTACGTTGGAAAGATCAGCTCCGACGTCTTATGCAAATTAACGCGATTCCAACTTAATAGACCCGTGGTACCAATTACGCCAACGTTGTTCTATCTCCCAACCGTTCTTGTTTCACAAACACGTTCAGCCATTCTAGATGGTTACAATTGCTTTGATTTGGTGTGCAAGAAACTCACACCGAATGCAACTTAATAATGCATGAAATTGATAATATAGATATTGATTCAAATATTCTCTTTAATCTAATTTCTTTTGATGTTAATTCTCAGCTAAGTAATCACGCATAGGAGATATCGAACAAACTGCACTGCAATGCAAAAGCTATATATTTTTTATGAAATTATTTGAATGAAATTTATATATGACAACGCATTTTGTTTTTTATCATTATAATAAAAACAATATAAAATGAAAATGATAAACAAAAAATGCAAAAATAATAAAAAGTATTTTATATTATTATATATAAATTTATTATATAAATAATACAGTAGAATTATAATTAACTAAGAAACAATCGTTGTATACAGATTATTTGAAGTGAGATAAGGAATAGATGTTCATAGGAAAACTTTAAAGCACAAACGTGACTCGTTTAGCGGCGGACGTACAACCGATTATACCGCACGTAAGTTCGTGGTAAACCGGAATTCGGCGGAGTGCCGAATCCCGTTGGGAGAGAGAGCTCGCCTCGCGGTAGACGAGACTTCGGCAGAATGCGTGCCCGCATTCCCCATTTGCGAACTACCCCATTAATGACCGTTCGCGCCGCGACGCCACTCGGCTCGTTGAGGCTCAAAGCGGAGCACGTATAGTGCTTTATTGGCGGCGATTTCATCCTGTCGCATAAATCCGCAGGTTTACGATGTTAATGCAACTTTTACGAAGGCGAGCGTGACAATTTTCCCTCTGGCAAACCCCGTTACGCGCTCGGATACGAATCAGGAAAACAGTACCAAGCGCACATTCATTCTCAACACCATATATAATGTAATGGTGTATATTTAAATTGTATAATCGCGTTTTACTAGTGAATTTAATTGAAATTAATAAATTCTTTGGAAACAATATGATTTGATAAATACATTTTGCAAATTAATTGATATGTTACATCATATGTATTTGCAATAATAATTCAATTGAGGAACTCAAAATTGATCTTGAAACATAATCCAAGTTTCGTTTCTCGCAGTTAAATAAATCATTCTTGAGAGAAAATATTATATACATGTATTAATCTTGTAATATTTTTCCAGTGATAACTTGAGAACGATTTCTTAATAACTGTGAAAAAAATTTGATTTGAACCTCGAGATGTCCTCGCTTGCTCTTGAAACATATAAAGTATATAATTTCAATAGTATCATAATTTTTCAAACTTTTCTGATTTCTTAATTATTTAATACTAATTGTGCTAGTTCAAATATTATGAATAAGTATCAGTTAAAAGTAAATATGTATGTTATGAATTAGAATAAAAATTGTAAGTATAAAATTTTGCCTCTTTTCTATCTACGTTTATTTCGGATCGATATTTATTGTGATATGTACGACGTTCACGTCAACAATAACAGATCCATCACATAAAGTGTATGACTATTAAACGCGAGAATGGGATTATTACTGTAAGTGAACGTGCTCATAAATGTCACGTAATTCGCAATGCAATTTGCTGGTGCCGTACAACGTCAACGAAATTATTAATCGAATCGCCCTTCTGACCATATGAATTTTGAAGTAACAATGCGTTCGTAATATTCACGTGTCGTAATATTCGCTTTTGTTCATGTAATCCCTATGGCTTGAGAACGGGGGATTATAGCGCATATATAGTAATAACTATCGAATTATACAGCTAAATTCTAATTTATGGCTATATTTAATAAATTAATAATTACAAGAAATTTATTGCAAAATGTAATGAGCAATTGCGAAGATATATGAATTCCATTTAATATTACATGCGCGCAATGTAATTGTTATTACATTTCAATACACATTTCATTTCTCTTATAGAAATTATTGTACATTATATTTACTTTGTTAACTCCAAATGTTTATCGTCTAATTATATAGAGTAAACTTATAAAACATAAATAAATAAATTTATAAAACCATAAATAAATTTTGAAATGAATGATAGCGTATTTGTGGTTACGTCGATGGTAATTTGTGAAATGAATTGCAGTAAATTAATGGGTACGTGAAATGGGAATTAATTAATATCGTACTTTCAGTCAAATCAATTCGTATACCGTTTCGAAACTAAGTTATACGTTTCAGATAGACATACACACAGTGTGTATCGAGATTGAATTAAGTTAATATGTGATAGCTGTGTCATTTATTTAAATATTTGTTTTGGAATATACAGAAACTTGAAACATATCGCAATCGAAGGATTGATAAGAGATATCAAACTAAATATTTTTGGACAAGTAATAACCTATGTTTGAAAATGTTGTACATTATTCTGTCTTACGTGGCGACATATCAAAAATTGGAATAATTAATAATTATATAAGTTTATAACAAACCTCTATGTTATCTTTAAAAAAAAAGTATAAAAAGAAATAGAAAATGTTATTTTATTATACTCATTTTAATTTTGATTACTTGATATAAAGTTGAAACACATAAAACAAAAATGTTTTATTTTTTAAACTTTAAATTTAGAAATTTTTGTCTGTTTGAAAATTGTGCCTCTATTTATATTTTACACAGAATGTATCAACAATGAAATTTGAGATTCTTTCAAACATTTTTGACATTATGATTATATCCTTGCCACTAAAATAATTTAAATTACCTTTATTTTGTAATTCTTTTTATATTGACTGTTTAATATTAAATTGAATTTTTTACACAATACTAATATTTTCTGATACTTGTAAAATAATTTTGATCTATAAGCTTTAATTTGTATACAATAAGAATCTTATTCATATATTTTAACACTTAACGAACAGAAAATAACGGTTGAAGCTGGAGCTTTTAATGCTTAAATAATTCAATATGAATTTGTATATACTATATATGTACAAGCATATATATTTTATTTGTAATCACTTGAATTACGCGTCGAAATTTTATCAGACTTAAAAATACAGATTAAACTACTGTGAAATAATATCACAATTAAATTTTAATGCTTAATAAACATCTACTAAAGAGATCTTAATATGCTGGAAATCTATAAATAAATTTATTTATTGCGAAAAATATTACTTCGGCCGAGAATCGAATCTAGATCATTTTTTATTTAACTTATAAGTTAAATATCTCTCGGCACGCATGTTAATCAGCATCCGCTGCTTTTTTTTTGTCATTATATTATCATATATAATTCTTCTATTATATTGCTCATATTTATTGTATTATGTAATTCTGTATATATATTTAAACTTTATTCTCTTATATTTTTCAATTATAAGGCTGTACTTTAATTGTTCGTTTATATTTATCTTGTGATCTATTATATTCATAACTTCATTATTTCTCTTATCTCTTCTATTAATTGTAATCTTTCGTATGATATACTTTTCTAGTCTTCCATTTTTCTCTAAGTTCTTTTCGAATCTAAGTTCCTAAGCAACGTTATACTGATACTTTGATATTTTTTCATCTTATTGTGTCTTGACTTATTGCTATTCTATCTTAATTGTATTGCATGTCAATAAAATTGTTGTTATTATTATTATTATTATTATTATTATTATTATTATTATTATTATTATTATTATTATTATTATTATTAATTCAAAAATGCTTCTGATCTAATTTTATCACTATATGATGGCAAAACATAAAGTTTCCAAATATGAATTTCCCGTTCCAAAAATATATTATATTCTATAACATATTCTATATACATTATCGTTATTATTTGTTATATATAATCATAATTAGAGTTCTTAATTTTCCGGAATAAAATTAAGGAAAATCTGGATTTTTTCTGGGTTTTTTCTGAAAAATACTGAAAAATTAAAAAAATGCTTTCTTAAGCGTTCTTAATTTTCTGGAACAATAAAATCAAGAAAAAAACTTGGATTTTTTGCGTTTTTTTTCGAAAAATACAGAAAAATTTAAAAACATTTTTTCATAGTGTTCTTAATTTTCCGGAAAAATACGAAGAAAAAATTCAATTTTTTTCCATTTTTTACAAAAAAAATTCTTTTAATAGGTTCTTTTTCATTTATATTTGAATTTAATGATAGAATTATTGCTTTGAATTATTTTTTACAAATAAATAGAAGATTTATGCATTATTACATATATGACAAGGGTATGTTGGTTGTAGGATGAAAAAATTCTCAAGTCTAGAAATATTTTATGCTGCAATGAAATAACATACGAACATACCTGCAAACTTTGTCATATGACAATACGTACGTAATAACACCTTTATAATTTGTTCTTTTTCGGCGTAATATACGGCAAAAATGCAA
>Ga0157364_1006240_pt1 | contig 12220 bp, 6 predicted proteins | sample AttsexASBM2_FD_111476 | JGI IMG/M metagenome (GOLD analysis project Ga0157364, IMG submission 111476) | Fungus gardens microbial communities from leaf cutter ant in Ribeirão Preto, State of São Paulo, Brazil - Atta sexdens ASBM2 | ecosystem: Host-associated > Fungi > Mycelium > Unclassified ...
CGAATTGCAAATTTTTGCTGTATTCTGAGGCAATCTCAGGACATTTCTTGGAGAACTGTGTTGTGTGGTAGAAAGATTTGAATATGGTAAGATATCTTAAGATATCTTACCATATCTTATTACTACATCTTATTAATATCTTAAGGATCAATAGGATATCTTATGATATTTATGTTGTTTTACTGATATTTTTTACTTGATATTTTCTTTAGATATTTCGAATGGGATTACTTTGTCAATATGGAACAATTTGGGATAACCTCAGGCTAAAGTGTACTGTGTGTAATATAAGTTTAGTCGAAGTACATTCACCGTTTCTTCCAATGTAAATTAATTTTAATCTCGGTCAACTTTTATTCTTCGGTTTTTTTAATCCTTAGAACTGCATTAAGATAAAGAATTAGTTAAACCAAGATTAAAATTAAACTATATCTGTAGAAACGGGCAGAGAGATAAAGATCATTCAAATATTCCTTCAATCTTTACATTCAGATATAATTAAAGATTAAAAAGAAGAACAAAAATGCATGGGACACTTATCATCGTAATTACCTTCTCTGCATTTCGGTCTTTTGCAATTCTTTTCATCCGAACGATCAATGCAATCGTAATACCCATTACAACGATCTTTTATATCAATACACTCGCCATTTGTACATGTAAAGTGATTTTTCTTACATATCTTTTTTTCATAGCAGTCTATGGTCTCGTCTTCACCATTCGGACAATGTGCAATACCATCGCACCTAAATAAATTGTAAGATTTATAAATATTAATAATATTTATATTATATATAAAATCTACAAGAAAGAGAAAATGGAATAGTAAATATTCCTTTGGTTTGAAGAAAAAATAAATTAAATATAAAGATACAAAAATATGTATTCAAAATAAGTAAGTCAATCTCGATAAATTCGCATAATAAACAACATAAAATGTATTAAAATCGAACATATAATAACTGTAACACATTGACTTCCAATGTACGGGGAATAAATTTTTTAATTATGGATTATGTTATTTAAAAATACTAATTAAACGTACACATTTTTCTTTGATATGCAGACATTGTGTTCGCTGCACTTAAATTCGTTCGCAAGACATTCATGTATAATGCAAGTACGATTGTCATATGAGAGCCCCATTCCAGGAGGACAAGCACAAATCTGGAAATTAAAATATCACGTTGAATATCCATTTCTTCAACAAATAATATCATTTCGTAAATGAGATTAAATTGAGAAAATGATTTTCCTGAAAGGCCTTGCACCGCCCAGTGAGCTACGGCTGGCCAAAGCGATTTCGCCTCTTTTATTTCTGCCCGAGTCTGCAGATTTATAGAACTACCTATCAAAATATAAGTTCTGGATGCCATCTATAGATGAGTTGGCAGAAGGTCAACTTTATGAAACAGGTATCGTAGATTAATGATAAGACGGAAATTCTTGCTGTGACACAGTTATGTAATATTTCAAACTCAACTTTTATTTCAACTTTAAACTTTAAATTTTCTCAAAACTGCATTTTCCGAAACAGTGTACATGATAACTCAAAAAGTTTTTATTCGATTGACTTAAAATTTTAACTAAATATTCTTAGCAACATTCTCTATCGTCTGACGTAGGATTTTTGCAAAATATTTTATAGTTTTTTTTTAATCGACAATTAAAGATTTTTTTTTTTTTTTTCGAAAAAATTGCAACTTTTTTTCATCGCCATTTCAAAAGAAATCAATATTTTAAAAAATCTTTACGTCAGACGATAACTATAACAATGTAAATGATGCCATTTTTATTTAATTTATATAGATTGCACTGTTTTACCGAAATCATGTATATCGCTTGAGATATCCCTATTTCACAAAAAGTGTTTCCATAATTGGATCAGAAAGTCGCCATTTTGTCATTCAAACAAGATGAAAAAATTATTTTCTACACTAGAAGATATAATGAAACTCTTAAATTAGTTTTTCAATCAAGTTATTCATTTTTCCCCAAAAAATTCACAAAGTTAGAACTGATTTGTGAGTGTCAGGAGTGAAGAGTCCCCTTAAACAACATGTGTCATAAATATATCAAAAACAACAATGTTAATTGTTGTATATGAAATGTTTATATTGTGTTTGTCGAATAATTATAACGGCATATAATTGCATCGCTATGTAAAACTTGCATACTTACGAAAGTATTAGAAGTATTCAAAGAAGGCAAACACACATGTGAGCAATTTCCATTATTTTTCTGACAATCGTGATCAGATTTAGCATCTTTACTTAAAGTTACTATAAACGAAATTTCTAGGAACGTATCTAAAAAGATATCATTTTATTGATTATCAATCCTGTGTATGTAGAGGAGAAGGTATTATGGTTAGTGTAGATATTGTGGCCTCCCTTAATATCTCCGTTTTATATTTTAATAATTAAATTTTAATAATTACTTATTATTTGTTCAGTAGCTCGCCGTTACACTGGCTGTAAATCTAAATATACCAATACTCAATAGCCAACACTTATTATAACGCATTCTTACTTTTAAGTATTTAAGTTATTTTGAAACGTTTCTGAGGTACATTTTAGCATTTAATTACACCTACTTCCTCATTTTTCCTAAATTTGCATGTATTATCACATAAATATATATATTTTTGAATGTATTGTTTTCTATTTATCATTTTATTTGACTGTATATATTTTGAGTTAACGTAAATTTAAATAACAGCATGATATTTTGTTAATATGATCCTTTATAAGTATTGACTCACGGTCTCTTTTTTAAGGTTTTCATATCAAAATAATTATTTGATTTGAATTGAGCTCCACAATTAATCTATAGTTTATATTATATGTATATTATTTTCAGTACTAGATTTTTAGTAGGCTGAGCAGAACTTATATACAAAAGTTATGTGAATGTAAATATAATACATACATTTATTTGCATACATTTTAAAATGTTTTACTTTTTTGTTAATTTTATAATCAAATACTGTTTTCTGAACAAAACTAATTTTTTAAGGCTATTTTTATGTGGAAGGCCACATTACCGCATCCATGTTTTTCTTCAAGTTATTATGTAATGTCGTTACATTTTTATTATATAATAGTGTCCTAAGTAATAAATATTTCGTAACCTTAAGTCCAGAAACAATTCGATAATATTTTAACAAATGTAATTATCAAGTTTAAATTTAAATATTTTTTAGATTATTAAAAAAGTTATTGTGTAAAATGTAACTGCGGGGTGGGGGGATGCCATAATCTTCTCTAACTATCTTCTCCTCTATTGTACTTTATTAAACAAGGAACTCACCCAAAACAATTGTATTCTTATGGTCCAGATCAAAAATATTTTCAACATTTGTCGAGTATAATTTCTGTGATCTCTTTTCAGTCCAATAGATATTGTTGCCCATGATAGTAAGACTTAAAGGCTGTTTTACGTTAGTACGGAACTTATGTGTGCCTAAAAATTACATGCTTTATATTTTTATAATATTCATACAAACGTATTTTTTCATAATAAATTATTGTACATACACTGAGAAAAAAGCTTTTTTAGTTTTAGTAAATACGTTCTCTCTCTAAATTCGGATTTACTTAATTTAAATGAGATGGCTCCTTTTGCTTACAAATCGATTGCCTATAGCATCGTTTGCTTAATCATATTTGTCAGTTCGTTTGCGCAAAAAAAGTATTGCCAATGGAGAGAATTTTTTCTTAGAGTTTACTCTGAAAATATAATAATCGTGGGACAACATTGAATTTCGAAGAAATTGTAAATCTCTTTTATTCATTAATAAAACTAGAATAAAAGTATAAGTTTATAAATAAGTTTGATTAATTTTACTGAAGTGTGCATGTTAAAAATTTTTAAAATAATGTATTGTACCACAACTACCATATTTTTAAAGTAAATTTTAAAAGAAAATTTTCTATGTATACATGTATTGTTATGCACAAATATAAATAAAAATATAAATACAAATATAAATAAAATTAAGAGAAAAAGGCACTATTGCGCACAGATTAAGAGAAAAAGGCATTATTTCACATATAACTCATCTCTGAAATTTTTATTTGTGTGTAAAAATGCTAATAGACAATCGATTTGTAGATAATAATGTTATGTGTGCAATGTAATTTGTACACAATAGTGAAAAATGTGTACACAAATGTGTTTGCAAAAGTGCCTTTTTCTCTTATTTTGTATTTGTGCACAATAGTGCATGTAGGCAGGATTGACAAACATACTTTTCAGTTATTTTGCCATCACTTTTTTATAATAAACAATTTAATGACGATGTTGCAATTTTTTTATAACAGTAACGCTAACTAAAAATGTTAAGGTTGTGTTTAAATTAAAAGAGTCACTTTGAAAAGTAACTTGTCACCATTACGTGTTACAAATTAGGAGTTATTTTTTCCAATAACGAATGTTTTTAACTTATTACAAGTAACGATTGACTTTTTTAACTTTAATGTAATCATTATCGTCATAAAAAATTCAAAATATTATTATCGTTATTATAACAAGATAATATTCAATAAAGTAATGGCGTTATAAGTAACGCGTTACTTGCCAATCCTGCATGTAGGTAATCGAAATGTAGGCAATAATTTTTATGTGCAAATGAACTGTCAACAAAAAAACTGTCAACAAACGTAGGCAATCAATTTGTAGACAACTGTACAAATACTCTTAAATAAATAATATTTATAATATAAATTTTTTAATTTAAGTGTATTACTAAAGCATTAAAATTTTAATTCAATAAATTATATAATAAAATATATTTAAAAATTTAAACATGCATTTGCGAGACATAACTCAAGATTTAAACACTTATAAAAACTAAAATGCAAACCTTCAATCGAGTGCAACAAGATACTATTAGACCATTCATCACTCATGAAGAGTGTTTTACTATCTCTATAGTAACACATTGATATTTTTGAACCTTTGAAATAAACACCTTCCATAAGCTTTCTTTTATCGACTTTTCCGTTCATTTGCATTTCATATACAAAATATTTCATTTCTTGAGAGAATTCTTTCAGGAACGCTACATACATCTTGCTGCAATATTTAATATATAATATTTTCTTGATAACTATTTTGTTAACAAATACTATTATTTTGTAAATGATAATAAATAAATGATAAATCATCAATTTAATAACGCCATACCTTTCTTCAGGCACCAATGTAATAGAATTAGGAACAAGATCATTAAAATAAAAAATCGTCATTGCCAAGGTTTTTATATTGTATACCTCGATTGATCTGTTATGTGCGTTTAGTATATATAAATTATTACGAATATAATCAAATGCTATCCCGTTATAATCATTTGATTTATTCATCGATATGATGTTTTCAAAGATATCTCTGACAGGATCAAAGCGCTTGACAGCTGACACTGATCCCGACCATTCAGAGTATAATATAAATATCTGACCTAAATAAATTTTTAATTGTAAAAATTGGTAACAACAAAAATCAATTGTTAAATAGCTATTTATAATTTAAAAAACAAATTCTAATATATATATATATATATATACCAGTAATCGGATCAGCTGCCATGTCTATTAAATATCCAAGGTGTATAAATGATATTGTATAATTCACTTTCAGCTTTCCTATCATTCCGTCATAATAGTCTATAAATTTGTATCCATTAGTTATCAGCAAATGTTGCTTCTTTCTCACCTCTGAAATTATATATATCATATTCTCATGTTTACTCAAGAATGCTTATTTAATAAGATATGTGACAGCATTATTCATTATTATTATCATCTCAATTTTGATATGCAGAATATGTTTATATGTCCTATAAATTTGTTAATATGTTCTATTTAAATTTTTAACGAATTTAAACCTTGACAGGTATGATTGTCGGCGTTTAATTTCTTATCCATAGTACAAGCGCACGTGTATCCATTCTCCTGATTTAGCATGCATAATTCGGAACACGGATTGGAAAGACATGGATTGTTAATCTGAAATTTGATTGAAAGATAATGCAAATTTTTTGCGATCTACTTTTTATAATGGAAAAATAACATCATGATATTATGCGTACTTTAGGCTTCAGTGCTGGATGTTCGATGTGCACATTATAAGGATGATGTAAACTTCGAAATAAGATATTCCGATCCTTTCCAGTAAATTTATTGCATGACTGTATCGCATTGGATTTCATGTCGATCCAATACAATTTATTTTCGAAGACTGCCAGTGAGAATGGGTTGTATGTTATATTATGTAGTACAAGCTGTAAATAATTAAATTATATAAATGTATTTCGTAGAATCTCAGTGTAATATTTTGTAATTAAAAAAGAACAAATATTGACTCTTCGATCAGTTCCGTCTAAACGTATTGATTCGATTTTTCTTAATTTGAAATCCACCCAATATAATCGATTAGTTTGATAATCAATAGTTAGGCTTCTCGGCGCTTTCATATTTTCAGAAACAAATATACTGATGTTTTTGCCGTCCATTCCCGCCACTGCTATATGTGGATTAGAACTCCAATCACACCAATACATTTTCCTATAAATGTAACATATGCTTAATTCTATTTAAGTTTATGTTGTTATAATTCTATCTTCTATAATTGAAAAAGTTTAATGTTTGATTTCAATATTGAAAATAACAATTATCTTATCAGTATATTTTATAAAATAATAGTGTTCATTAAATCCTATTTGTAGTAAAATAAAGATAAGATCCAGATAAATCAATTAATAAGAATTTTTTACTTTCTTTCTTTTTCTGATGTTTTTATTTGATCATTAGATCATTAAAAAAATAATTAAAAAAGTTTGCAAAAAAATTATATTATATATATATACAATAGATATAAAATATAACTATTAAGAAAATTTGTAAGCTCTTGATGAGATAATAAATTAATTAATAAGAATTTCTTCTTTTTTCTCTTCTTTTTTCTGTTTGTTATAAGAATGTTTCTTATAAGATCATTTAGGTTATCAAGAAATAATAAAATTTAAGAATAACTTTTACAAAAAGTGTAATATTTACCCACGAGTTGGTAATAAAGCAATTCCCATTGGTTGATCAATATTATCAATTAATACAGTACAATTTGTGTATGTTCTGATGATTTTGCAAACTCCGATACGATGATTAATCTTGTCCGTAAAATATAGATTTTCTGTGATCCAATCTATGGCTAACGCTGATATCCTTGACACGCCTTTATACAAGAAAAATGTAGAAAATTTAAAAGGTGTAATAAACAATTAGAATATGCAACTTTTATCTTAAAGTACATCTCAAAAAATGAGACACATTGTCTTTCGTTATAAATATTAATAATATATAATTTTATATATTTAAATGTAAATGTTATTATATATGCATATAAACCTTATTATAGTTTTAAAAATATGTGGATCAGTAAACGAGTAGGAAAGAATGTTTATAATCTAATACAAAATTTATTCTCTTTCGATTAATTATGAAAGTTTTGAACTATACAAAGTATTCGTCAATGTAAAAATATAAAAATAATTAATAATAATTCGAGGAAGATGTTAAAATATGATAGATAAAAAATAAATAAACATTATTGATTATTTTTACATTACTTACAGCTAATGAGTTTATATAGTTTGAAATATTTTAATAGTTTCTTAGAAGAAAATAAATTAGATTTAAAAACAATAATATTAAGTGAAACTCGATCAATAAGATTAAATAAGTAAGGCGATTTTTTGTGCTTATAATTATACTTCTTTTGAATAAATTTATACAATTTTCAGTTCAAGCATACCGAGTATGCGTCGATTATTTGTATCATAATATCTTTTTTACTAATTTTGTCATTAGTATTGAATTAGTCATTCATATCTGATCGACTTTATTTTGCAAATATGACGTTAATTTTGAATTATTGTATTAATTATTAATATCATAATTTCATTACTGCAGATATATAATATCGTATAACAAATTATAAAAATTATAATTATTTATAACCATTATTATTACCAATATATATATATTATAGTTTTAAATATATTATTTTATTTTGTACTACAAAAAAGATGTATAAAAAATTGCTTCCGCAAAGCTTTACAAAAGTTATAATTATATCTATAAGTTATATTCATTTACCTACTGTCACGACGTCTTGAGCTACAAGAGAATTTCTTGAAATGATTTCGTTATCATCTTTCAATTTCGAAAAATATATGTGCTCATTGTTTACTGCAATACTGATCAGATGATTTAAGAATTTCAATTCACTGAAGAGTTCAACTTCGTCATTTTTTTTCATGAGATACATCCCGATAATCTCGTTTTTTGTAGAAAACAATATTTTAGCACGACCTAAATTTCAAAGAAAGATTCGTGTTTTTATAAAGTTTAAATATAAAAATAAAAAGAATATGCGCTATTACTCATATTCCCAGATTATTATAATTTACCATTCGCTTTGCAGGTTTTCTTGTCCTCCTGTAAGAAATAATCCATTTGACACCTGCAACTATACGATCCTGGAGAATTCACACATTCTTGATCGCATATGCCATAAGTTTGACACTCGTCGATATCTGTAAAATAGAAAAATTAGATGAACGACATATGATTTTCGCAACATTATTATGTTCGCTTTTGTTATCGCAATTTTACCTATACAAGTGCGGTTATCATTTTGTAACTTATAACCCGGCTTACAGAAACATGTACTTCCTTTAGAAGTTAGTACGCATTCATGATCGCATTTTATCGACTTGGAGCAGCTGGATGATGTACCTAAATAAAAATTAAATATAATTTAACAATATAACAAATCACGCAAAGATTATATTACGAAAGATTTAAACGTATTAAAATAAAGGACAATATCATTAAAATTTGTTGCAAAAAAGTTAATGTAATAATTAAAATATATTGAAGTATGTATAACGTAATACTCACAATCGATTTCATCTGATTTATCACCACAGTCATCCTTTCCATTGCATACTAATTTAAGAGGTATGCATAGTTGATTTTTACACAAATATTGGGAATTTTCTATTTTACAATTATTTATGCCTGGAAAGACATAAGGCTGCATATGAAAGTTTTTATTATAATAAAATATAATTTTTATTATCCTATCGTTATTAATATGTAATCTGTATTTCTAAAAATTACTGCAGTTCAACTCGTCGCTGCCGTCGGGGCAATCGTTTCTACCGTCGCAAATCCATTCTCGAAATATGCAATGTCCGTCATTACATCGGAAGGTGTCCTTGGTGCAAATCAACTGTAGACAAAAACAGAATTGCAAATTCAAGAAAAATAATAGATACAATAAGAAAATAAATTATTATAATTGTCAATAAAACGAGTAAAATTTTGTCCCGATTCACTTACATCTTTCACGCAATCGTTGTACTCATCGCTTCCATCCGGGCAATCCGTTATTGTGTCGCAGAACATTGTTTTCGGTATGCAGGTATCATTCGTGCTGCATTTATATTCATATTTGGAGCATGTAAGGTTATGCTCTAACTAAAATAACAGAAAAAGGAGTTATATTGTTTATATTGCGAGCACATTATGTTGTTTTTAACATAACGTTAAAGAGTTAAAATATAAAATCGTCAAAATCGGAACTATAGAAGATATTTCCTCTTGGAATTATCGAAAATAATTTTTTTTTGTTTTCAGTTAATAAAGCGTTATTTTCATATTTATATACTAATTAAAAGTTTGTATCAATATATTTTTTTTATATTCTATAATTTCTAAAAATTTTCTATAATACTAAAATTTTATTGGAATTAATTTTGTATCAATTAATTTATAATAATTTTGCTGTTCGCGCGTAGTTCTACTATTCGCGTGTATATCATTCTTCTTTGCTATTATGCAGATAAATAATAGGGAGTTTTTGCAATATCGTTTATCCAAATACGGTGAATGCTAAAGTCAGGTTATCTTTTTCTTAATAATTAATTTAAAAAAGGATAATGTAACTTTAGCCGAATCCGTATTATTGCAAAAACAATAATAAGTTATGTTCAAAACGAATGCCATCAAAACTGTAAGAGATAGAAAAAAATTGTCGATAAAATTTGAATGGTTTCAAGAATACTTTATAATGGTTTTATTAAACAAAAAAAAATTTTTCTAGTGTAAAAACATAAGACATTGATAAATCGATAGTTTAAGTAAATGTTATACCACAAACGGAACTATAAATATCTTTTATAGAAACTGAATTACTTAAGGAAAAAAAAATAACGTGTATTATTTTAAAAGTTTAGACAATTTTTTCTAAAGTGCTAGTGAAATTTTTTTTAAGAAACTATCCATCAATAAGATTAATTAAAAATTTAATTAAAATTAAATAAAAAAAAAATAAAACTGTTATTATTTTTTAGAAGAAGAATGGTAGATATAGAAATGCCAGCTAGATATAGGATTTGCAGTTCTAGATTCTTGAAAATATTAAAAATTCTTCTTTCTTAAATAAAGAATTCCAATATGTAATGCACAATTGAATTGTAAGAAGAAGCTATATTTATCTTAAAAATCTGTAGAAAAATAGGTAAAATTTCAGGAATGTTATTCAACAAAAGAAATAACGTGAGCTGTATAATACTCATGCAGTAATAATAATCACCTTATTATGGCAGATGTCAAGTGCTTCATCTGAACCATCTTCACAGTCCGGTATTCCATTACATATCTGAATTTTTGGTATACACTGACCACTGATACATTCAAAAAAATCACTTTTAGATTTGGAGAACTCAGTGTCATACCCGAATCTACAGTTTAGTTTTTTTGACGAGTAGAAAAATCCTTTTAACACAATTGTTTATTATTAGTATTATCAGTATTTCATAATACATGTAAAAAAAGATATAATTCCGAGATGATTTATATTTTAATGCATCAATGTCTCCAAATTCGAACCAAAGATAGATATATATATATATATACAACAATTTAATTAAGAATTAATTGAGTAAAAAAATAAAATTTTTATATTATCAAAATATCTTACCGTTAAAAGAATATACATTGCATATAAACAGTAGTATCACAAGCCAACGCATGATCTACAAATAAACAAGTTAAAATAAAATTACAATAAAACAAATTAGGATTGACTAATTACTTATTGTTCTTCCAATTATTTTTTTAACAAATTCATTCAATATATGCATTATTAATAAGCCATGTAATTTAAATTTGCTTTATTATTAAAAAAATTGGCTAAAATCAGTTGTGACATGTGGTAGAGTGAATAGACGAGCGAATTTAATGTTTGTGATGTAATAAATGTAATCATGAGTGCAGAATTTAGATAAAATTTGTATGGAAAATCAAATCCGAACACAAACGTAATTCTATTTCTTGAAATTTTATGTTAAAACGTTTTTATTTTAAATTATATTATTTGAAATATATAAATATATAAATATATAAATAATAAATTTAAATAAATAGTATTAAATGTCTTTTAATGAGATTTTTAAGCGAAGCTCAAATTCTGGAATTACTGTTTTATTGATCAGATTTTTATATGTGCATTATATTAATATTACATGCAAACATATAAATTTTTGTAGAATAATAGAATTTTAATTTGACATCTAAATTTAATTTCAAGAAATCAATGTTGTTTCTTCATGTAATTTACTAGTAGCCTCAAATTAGTTTCATATTAGTTGCAAAGCTTTTGAACCAAAATACATGACTTGACAGTTCTAGTCATTTTGAAGAGATTTTTATCATTTTAAGAAATGATAAAAAAAAACACAATTTCAAAAATTTTTGTCGTTCTTGGAATAAATTCTAGGATGTAGATGCACATACACTGCATATATTTTAATTCTGAAGAAGAATTTCCAAATTAGTAAAAGTACAATAGTTAATATGTGATAGTTTGTTCTATAAAAATTATTGTGTTTAGTCAGTAAAACAGATTTTAGGATCACTTTAATTAAAAATATAAAAAGAATCCAATTAAAACGTCATATAAGGTATATAATGTATATAATATTATATAATATTATACTTGTTATACTTACATAAGTATAACGAAAAACGGAAATCATATTCTTTTTATATTTTCATCAAATATAAGTGATTAAATGCATTTAGCGCTGTAAAGTGAATGTCAAGGTGCACATCTTATACCATTTTTAGTAAAAAGAAATAAAATGCATTAA
>Ga0157364_1006241_pt1 | contig 12219 bp, 6 predicted proteins | sample AttsexASBM2_FD_111476 | JGI IMG/M metagenome (GOLD analysis project Ga0157364, IMG submission 111476) | Fungus gardens microbial communities from leaf cutter ant in Ribeirão Preto, State of São Paulo, Brazil - Atta sexdens ASBM2 | ecosystem: Host-associated > Fungi > Mycelium > Unclassified ...
AATTTGATGTAAAATATTTTTATATTTTATATATTTTTTATTATATTATGTATTATTATTTTATATTATATATATTTTTTAAATTGGATCTTTTTTTGTTAGTATTTTGACCTATCTATCTTTTCAATTTTTATATTTACAACAACGAGTACATCTTTTAATTATTTTTTATACTTTTTCATTTTGATGTTCAATAACATATTTCAAAAAGAACGAAATCTGTTCCAGACAATTGTGACATGTCTTAATTTTGTAAATGATTGAAAATACTATTTGTAATATGTCCTAACAAAAAAAAGTTTATAATGCGCTATAAAGTTCTGTAAGAAAGACAAAAAAATAAATATATCTCAAAATATTGAAATATTATCATATGTTTATTAAACATCATATATTTATTAAATAGCAGTTGTTATCAATTGTTTCAAGAAAGTCTAAATGCATAATAATATTCTTTTCTTTTCATTATGTAATTTTTATTAATAATTCTAAAGAAATATTCCCAGATCATCTCTGTATTCTTTCTTTTAGGAAAAGTGAAACATAATTATGATTTCCAAAACATTGACATATAATTGTGAATCTGAAATCGATTAACAGATATTTTTTAGTACAATTTAGTAATATTTGCCAAGCGAAAAAACAAACCTCGACGAAAATTGCTAACAAAGTAAAATAAACTTTATTTATCTAAATGATATTTATTGGAGCATGCCATGACTGTGTTTTAAGGTAATGTTCAGTATTATCGACAATGTCAAATTCGACAAATTGTGTGTCACGCTACAAATTATGCGAATGCGGTTCATTGCAACACATAAATGATTAAAGCAGCGTTAGAAATTATTGAATGTCAATGAATATATATATAATTACAGATTAATAAATTGAACACGAATTAGTAATTAAATCTTAGATCGTATCAATTACGAATCTCTTTTGTATATCCAAATGAAGAACGGATATTAGAAGATTGGAAGTAGTAAACCGAAATTGCGAAATTCGCCAAGTTGTGAGAGTGATTTGCGCGGTTTGTTTTATATATATATATATATATATATATATATATATATATATATATATCTATTCGCGTTACATACTTTTATTTATTTAACGTCAACCAAACGTATCATTCACAGTAAGATCTAGACAGTTGGGAAATGTTTGAAGAAATTATTTCCATAGATAAGTAAATATGCATTATTTCTTTTTTTTCTTTCAATGATATCTTTTTGTCGAGAAAATTGTGTAATATATTCTGTCATGCATAATTGAAGGGCTTTTTGCAACAGTAAGTTAATTCACATGTTGTCGTAGAGTCACAATTGATTATTCTTCTTATATTAAATTATGATTGGTTCCTTTTCTTCAACCTAAGATCCTATGATCGGTACAATTTTTATTGTAAACACTATATTGAGTGTGTTCATTTATTTCGTTTACTTTCTACAAAATGTGTCAAAATGTACAAAATGTATAAAATATGTTAGTATATTGTTGCAGCAAGCTTCTCAATTGAGCTTTGTAATCGTGTTATATATAAAATATCGATTATGACATAATATAAAATATGTTAATATGTATTGACAAAAAATGAAATATTTATTATATAGAATAGAACATTGACGAATTGCTCTGAGAAATTAACACAGAAGCAATTGAATTAATTTCAAAATTAGGCCCTAGAATAAAATTTTGTCTGAAGTAGAAAGCATGGTTATATAGATAATACAGTTCCTGATTTACTTATTGGCCAGAAAGAACTAGAGCAATCCATACAAATATCTGTATATGAAGAAAAAATTGTTCAAAATGGAGCAAATAATATGAAAATTGCAAAAGTGCAATCTTGATTTATCAATTCTTCTTTCTTTAATGATGAAGATATCACTACGATTTCAAGTACTTTTTCACTGCAGAAAATAAGTTTGAAATCATTTCAAGTAAAAAATGTTGTTGCAAAAAGCTTATGATGATGATTACAACGTTTTAAATGAACGTTTGTGAATGAAATTTCGTTCCTAGCGCAAAATTTCAAACAAATTCTTTGCTCGATAAAAATCGCTGCACAAAAATCTTCATTGACATAAACAACTGTGACAAAAACAAAATTGTGATCGTAACTTTTAATGAGGCACTACAAAAAAATATTTGATAACAAAGCATACAGTTCAATTAAATGTAAATCAGAATACAGTTTAAGAATAATAGAGATGAAAACTGTTTTGCGTTTGTGTTGGTGTCATCACTTTGTATGGAAGACTCGCTCACTAATTAATGACAATAGAGAAAAATATCAGGGCGTTCCTCGTCTCGAACCCAGAATGGTATTTCCTCCGAGTTGGTAGACTTTCGTTCTGTCACTGAGCCACACAGCCCCGACACTGATAGCTTCTCTGTTGTGCCTATTTCCTCTAAATTTCTTACAATAAATATATCTATAGAATTTACAGAACATGTACATATGGGATAATATAGGAAATTTTTCTACAAGGTTTTAGATATAAGAATCTATGGCATCCAGTCCATGAAAAGAAGCTTCTATAAGATTCCATGGGAAAAAAATGATATGCACGTTGATGCATGAGACATCCTAAATAATATATAGGATGTTCCGTATTTGTGACTATTTTCATGTGCAAATAAAGTAGACTAAACTGAGTCGAAAAGTCCTGTATCATTCTATAATTTTCACAATAGTTTTTAAAAATTGCCAAATAAAATTGATGCATAAGACAACTTTGAGATATTTTTCAGAGTAAGCGAGTAAAATCGACGCATAAGACAATTTTGAGATATTTTTCAGAGTTATTTATGGCATATTTTAAAGATGTTTTTCAAAAAACTCTTAAAGATATCTTAAAGTCTAACGCGAGTTTAGACATTCTGCTCATTAGGTAATAATTGCAAAAATTGCAAAATGATAGAGGAACTTCCAGTTCAGTTTAATCCGCTCTATCTGCACAAAAATAGTTCCAAATATTTTGAGATATCCTATATAGTCCCAAAATCGCCACAAATATTCTGAGGCACCCTGTATCCCTATAATTTACATATTAGAGTGTGTATACAAAATGTTATAACAGTAGCTGACTGATAATTCCTCGTAAAAATCTAAGATAATTTTTCTATAACTAAAAATGAAAAGTCACATAATAAAACAAAGTGTGTTTGGTGACTCAAAAAAGTCATGAGTATATATTTTCTTTATGGTAGTCAGGATTTTTTTTTATCCGAAACGGAACGTATCTCATTTATTAACTATTATCGTAGCTTCCAGTTTTTAGAAGTTACGAATTATTTTCTCAAGTTGATATAGGAACGCGGAAGAGATGCGTCATGGGGATTAAATACTTATAGGATATTACACTTTGACGTATAGGAACATATAGATTTACATAGGAGTTACATAGGAGATGTACATACGTCATCCTATTAAAACCTGTAGACATTTTCGATCTCCATGGAACACCTCTTCTTTGTCTTACGTACATTTACATGTTACTATACATCAAACTGGTATCTTATAGACCTTTTAGTTCTCATGGGGCATCCACATTTCTGTGTATATCTCTTACCCTATTTACATTTCTATGAATGTCCTATGTATACTTATACGTGCTGTGCAAATCTTATAGGTAGCTACACAAACTCTTACAGAATCTTGTAGTCCTCTATAGGAACTCATAAAAAAATCTATAGGAATTTGCAGCAGGGTATTATATGATAGAAATAATATAATATAATATTAAAATATATAAAGGTACATCACATTAAAATTATATTAAAAAATTAATTATATAATATATCTATTACATATTGTAGCAAAACTAGGATAGGGTAGGCACACAGCAAAATCAACGTTCACTTTCGTCTCTATATTTCTAATTACATTGTACATCCACTTCCCATGTTATCGATCGCATCGTGATCGCGCTAATCGAACATCGATTCGAATCGATTGGCTTAAGCAGGCGCGCTACAGTTCGCTACATACTGACTGGTTTTGGTCCCTCAAAGCAAAACTGAATACATCGTGAAAAAAATAGAACCGTTTGATCATTGACATAAATCTAAAAAAACTGAAGTTAATATATTAATTAAATATAAGACTTGGACTGGATTACTATGATTAAAATTAATAACTACGTTTAATGTAGAGAGGTATAGATAGGGAGGTATGCAAAACGAGTTTTATAATTTAAAAAGTGTGATTCGCTGGATCAACAAGAGTCGCAAATTATTCACGTGTCTATATAAGGTTTTTATGAGTTTTGAAATCTAGCAGAATCCAAGATTACGTATCAATTGTTACAGAGCATCTTAGATATTTCATAAGATCCACGAAATTGTGGAATCAGTTTCTTACTGATGTCCAGTGTTTCAAAGTTCCTGATTATTACTACAATAGATCACCAGATTTGTAGCCCTGTCTGGGCTCTTGCGCTTGACAGACTCGTAATTAAGACTAATTTCTGCTTTTGCTGAGATTTCTGGGTTCGTTGTTTGGCTTACTCATGAACAGTCGTCAGATCCAAAAGGAATGTGTTTAGGACATCTTTCACGAGGTCTCTAAATTGATTGGTGTGATTGCAACTGCTGATTGAGCCCAAAGACCAGCTGACTTGGAGATTTCCTTATGAATCTGTTCATCGTGTTATTAATGGCGTACTAAATGTAGGGAGTGTCTTGTGCCGACGTGGTCAGTTAGTTTGGAGAGACATAGAGGAGGATTAGTTATCCACTTGACTTAGTCATTCGTCTGCGGAGATCCGATCGCGACCTTTATGTGAATATCATGTTTCCATGAAAATTACTAAATCCCGCGTGAATGAATGCTATGCTTCTATCGGAAATAATAATACACTTATTATAGTTCTGAAAATATTGACAAAAATCCACTCAAAAGGATTGTTTTTTATGACTAACACCCCAATAGATCTGCTGGGGACATCCACTTGATCTTGGCCGACTTTGAAATCGTATCCTTGGAGCTCAAAACTCCACCTAGCTATCCGAGCGTTTAGATCACGTTCTTTAGTATTTGGGTAATTGCATTGCAGTCGGAAATTATTATGAAAGAAACACCTTGCAAATATTTTCGAAATCTACGCAGCGCGTAAACGATTGCCAAGAATCTCAAGTTTGAAACTGTGGTTTCAACTCGACTGCTGTGGTGTGTCGGCTAACAAGATGCATCTTGTTATTCGCTTGCCATTGCATCAGAATTGCTCCAAATCTCTGCGTGCTTACATCACAATATAGTTCAGTGTAGGCCTTTGGATCATATATCACAAAAATCGGAGACTTGATTAAACTGGTTTTGAGCTCTTTGAATGCGTTTTTCTCGGAGTCCTCAAATTTAAATGGAGTGTTTTGCTTTAGTAGGTTATACAGTGGTCGCGCAATTATGGAAAAATTTCTCTTGGATAAATTTCCAAAAATATGATGTCAATCTTATAAATAATTTCTTTTATTGCTGTTTGAACTGTCGGCTATTTGAACAGATTCTTTTGTCTTTGGTCTTTGGTTTAGCCGTAATGCTCCTATCGTCTGATTTCGTCCTTTGTTACGTGATATCTTAGGTATTCTATATCTATAAAGAAAAGAATATTTTTCAATCCATAGCTCCAACTTTTGCACAAGGACTATAAAAACCTGTTTTAAGGTCTCTAGATGTTTGTCAATTGTCTTAGTAGTAGTGATTAATACATTGTCCATATAAAGGATGACAATAGTGGTCTTTATTATGTCCGCTTTAAAACTTTATTAATGAAACTTAGTAATTGAAATTACTAAGGTCCTATTTTGAGACCGAATGGCATGCGCAGAAATTCAAATTGCTCCATTGGGATCACAAATGATGTATATTTAATTGATCTAGGCGACATCGCAATATGATAGAATCCATCCTTTAAGTCCAACTTACTGAAGAAGCGCTTACCTTGTAAGTTGCTCAAATGGTAACTTTAATTAACGGGAGCGGGTAATTATAGCGTGCCAGTATTTTGTTAAGGATCCTAAAATCGCACATTCTGATCTTTCTATTTTTTTTCCTCGTTAACACAATCGATAATGCATAGTCGAAAGTGCTCTGAATCACTCCTTTTTCTAACAAGTATTGTCTGAACCTTCTTTTTCTCAACGTATCTCAGCCTTCTAGGCCCAAACTATACAAATCTGTTTTCTTTTAAAATTAAAGTACTTCCATCTGAATCTTCGATAATTCAGGTTCACTAGATTTATGATAGTATTCGCGAAAAATATCCTTTGCGCCTGTAGCTGTGAAAAATAGAAGGAATAATATCAAGATTATCAAATACATGCTTTGATTGTAATCAATATTAAAAATCTCATTAACTATCTTATCAAAATTAGGGTCTTTAATTAATCTATACTCGAAAAGCTTTAATGCATCGCGACCTAATAAGAGTGGAGTAGACATCATGGAATTGGGAACAACCCCTATAGTAGTGATCACTCAGTTAAGTCATCAACGATTCAGATCCATTACTTCTTCGACAATGAGTTTTGAATTATTAATTCTCCGAAATCTGCTCCACTCGCGCCCCAGAACACGTATAACACTTCATCTGGGATGTTGTTCTTTAACGAGAGTAATTGGACACACGGTGTTTATCCTGGCTACGCAAGATGTATTGACATCATTCTGAATGGAAATTTATTATTCGTTGGAATTCATCGCGAGATTTACTTTTCGTATCGACAAAGTAGATCCTATCATTCTCAATTTCGGTTCCATCTAAGGGTTTGTTTCTTACATCCTGAAACTGAATCTCGTCCTCTTCTGACTGCTCGGCATCCTCAGATTTCGTTTCATCTCGACTATATGACGAATAAGTTGAACCGAGGTTAAAATTAATCTATATTGGTAAAAATGGACATCAGCTACACAAGCACGTCGGGACTTTCTGTCGCCCGCAGAGTAACGTCGTAACATCGTGACGGCTTTCAAAAACTCTCTTCCAGGTCCTTTTCTCTCGAACGTACTAAACAGAACGAGAATTAATCCCATTTCTGATTTGTAGTGAAACTAGGACAGGATATATTGAAATACACAGCAAGATTAATGTTCACTTTCGTTTCTATATTTCGCCATATTATATCGATATATCTATTCCCCCTGCTATCGATCACATTAGGGTGGCATCACATCGTGATTGCGCTAATCGAACGTTAATCCGAATCGATCGACTGCTTAAGCAAGCGCGCTACAATATCTTTTACTTACATTACACTAAATTATTAAGTTGCTTGTTTCAGTTCTTATAAAAAAAATTCGTAAATAAAGAGATTATGATCATATACGAGAATCGTTTGAAAATTGTAGCCATTTTGGACACTCAGTTATTGTTTGAGAGTCATTTGTGCCAGTCGTATGTTCAAAGAAATAAAAAATGATGTAATGTGTTCCAATTTATGTAGCGATCTTGATAACTGTTACATAAAAGATGTCCGATTCTTGCAAACGATTAGATGGTCAATTGTTACGAAATTTTTTGATGTTGTGATCAGAAACACAAAATTCATTCGCAAAGACAATTTTTCTAAAGAATTATCAAATTATTTATCTATTTATTTGCGACTGAATTTTGTTTTTCTGATCAGAGTGTCATGAATTCCGTAACAATCGACCATCTACTCATTTGTGAGTATCGGACATCTTCCATGTAACAGATTCTATTATGTACTTAACTTTTATTAATAATGTTTGTACAATTTGTACAATCATACTTAAAAAAAAAATCGACTCTTATTTGCCTATTTATCGTTATTTTGTTTTTAAATTATGAATGAAAAAATTAATTTGTAAAATATATAAAAAAATTTTAATAGATTTTTGTGTAATGAATGTAAATACACAAAAAACAGAGTACATTTTTTTATATAATAGCAAATATTCATTATTTTATTTATCAAATTATTTATTTATCAAATTCAAACACAATATTGTATAGAATAAATTATATTTCGATATATTACTGATGCTTCCGTTTCGCGGAGAACGGTTCAAACTTTCACATAGTTCTAATCTGAACGATGAATAAATCGTTATTACTTTACAACCTTAATGTTTAAAGAGCTAAAACTTTCCAAAAAAACTTTTTTAAGTAATAAACAAAATTGTAGTATAGGTAAAAGTTGACAATTCGAAAATTCATACGATAACTTTTGTGATCGAATGAATAAAACTACAAATTCGAGAGGAATATATTAAAAAATTCGGCATTTGATTGTGAAATGTTCCGAAAACTTTTTATATGTCCTATATTTCGAGGAACATATTGAAATTTATTCTGTAAAAATTTCAAAGAAAAATATACATATTTGACTGAGATACGGCAAGTTGAACACTAAAATCTATTAAAATTTTTTCATTTTACAAATTAATGTTTTCATTCATTTAATTTGAAAACAAAAATTACAAATTTGATTTAAAAATAAAAAAGATGCGCTATGTAGTTCTCTACAAGAATCAATTGTTAAAATTGAAATTAAAATGATCTAAAATTAGCCCTGCGGACAATACTTATCGTGCGAAATTCATGTGTATCTCCTTATAGAATCCAGTTTTTCAATTGTAGTACCAGAATGGTTTTGACGAGTAATGCCATCTTCATGTTGAGGCTCAAAACTTTTCAAACGATCCTCGTATTATTTTTTGTTACTTTTTGATTATTTGTATTCTTATTTAAAATATATCTTTAATATATCTTTAATATATCTCTCAATCATGTTTTGTTGCCTATAAGAATAAGCAATTTTACATTATGAGAAAATAATAAAAGCAACTCTGCTTTGTTAATAACATAACTTTATAGAATTATAGAATTATTTGAAAGAAGAAAATAAACATAAATATCAATTTAATTTTTTTATTAGATTTCTATTTATCGAACACAAATCTCATATAAAGAATTAATTTTGATTTGTTTATCTTTTATTATATTTTTATTTATGCTATTTGCTTCTCTTAAATAATTTCGTAAAATTGTGTTGCTAACAAATTAAAGTTGCTGTTATAGCAAAGTCATTTCGACCAAATGTCAAATATGTTAATTTGGCAAACATATCTTACTATAATAGCAAATTTGATTCACTTATAACAAAATCATATTACTAGTTCTTAAATGTGCTTTGCTTTGTAGAAAATTATTAAAAAAATGATTATAGATAATTAAACAAAAATTCATTTATTCATACAGCAAAATAATTTGTAATTTTAACTAAATTATATCCAGCAAATAGTAATCAATACTTTTAATGAATCTCTTTACTGTTCACATAGTAACTAATAAATTTTGCTACTGTAGCATAAAATCTGCTATGCTATGCTGAAAAAAAATTTATTGAAAAACACAAAATTTGTTTCATGTAACCAAATTATTTAGTCCATTACGTGCAAATATATGTAATATACGAGGATCGTTTAAAAAGTTTTGAGCCTCAAGATGATACTACAATTGTACATGTTTTAAAAGATACCTGTGAAAATTGTAGTTATTTTGGATGCTCAGTTGTTGTTTGACAGTCATATGCTGATTGTAATATCAAAATGGTTTTGATGAATAATGCCATTTTCATTTTGAGGCTCAAAACTTTTCAAACGATCCTCGTATATTACATATATTTAGTTGCACGTAATGGACTAAATGATTTGGTTACACGAAACAAATTTTGTGTTTTTCAATAAATTTTTTTTCAGTGTAGCACAGTGTAGTTTTGAGGTTCAAAACGTTTTAAAAGACTCTTGTATAATAAAATAATTTGTTATTATAAACAAATCTAATCCATTTATATCAACGAAATTGAGAGTTCAATGAATAATACACAGATACCGTAACGCAATATTTTTTTAATATGTGAACTTGTTCATGTTGAATGTAAATAAATTTCTTTGTCTCAGATAAATGTTGATTTCAAGCTATAAAATCATTTCGCATTCAAACGAAAACTTACTTGAAATAGCAATATATATAGTTTGATAAATGCAAATTCAATTTTATTTATTAAAATACAGTTAAAACTTAATATATTTATAAAAATATAAAGTAATCAAAATTTTGTTTCTGGAATTAAATATATGAAGTCTGTATTGAAAGATGAAGTCGAAATAACAAAATATATATTCAATACAAATAAAAGCTTTGTTAAATGATTTTAATATACAGTTCATGTATTTATTAACATATTTAAGAAACAATTTAGAATTTAGATGATTGATACATTCGCACATTTTATCATTTTGACAGAAAATTTTCATAGAGCAAACCGATATTTATTTTATTAATATTTTTTTAAAGAAATTTTGCATTGAGCTGAAACAACTGAATTTTCGTTCGAGAAATAAAATACATGAAACGAAAACTGCAAAAATATAAAGTGAAAGTAACTAAATACCTAGTCAATATAAATCATTATAAATAATTATCTTATTGAACAAATGAAATATACGAGCATTAGCATGTTATGTATTAGCATGTTCATTAATAGAATAAATTTACATTTTATTATTTTACAGTAATAGAAGTAACGGGAACTAATAATTTGTTGATGATAGCAATTCCATGATTATGATTCAATTAAATGAAAAAAAAAAATGAAAAAAAAAGTTTTTAAATGCAATTCTTGTATATTTTTATTATTTTTATAGATTCATAGAATTAATGTACAATTCTACATACAATTTATTAATTATAATTACGGATATTTTACAATTTTTGGAAACACATATACAGTATCGACGAAATTCGAACCTAAAACTTTTGAAATGTAATATAACGCTAACGCTGAGCTATAATCGCACGCTGTTTGAAATTGATTGTTATTCATTCCGTCCAAAACATTTATTTCATTTGATTCGAGCAATCGCATTATCAATCCAACTCATTCTTTAAATACCAATCTGAATAATTCTTAAGAAAAAAATATGGTCAATTTTAATAATTCTTTAGTTCTATACTGTGAATTAAATATTTATTAAATATAAAGATATTTTATTTGATACAAGAATATTTAGTGTTTATTTAATAATCTTTTTTTTATTTAATAAACATTTACTGTAAGTAAATGTTGTTGCACTCAGAGAAATTGTTTTATACATACAACTAAAATTTGATGTATGACTAAAAACTTTGTTCTTCGTCTTCTTCTTGTTTTATCACGCTTAAAGTAAAGTGTAGGCGTACATGTCTACTATACAATAATGTGTCCTTTTCTGCATATCTAAATATAGTGGCAATATCTGATATATTGCTCCAGTTTCTGATATTGTGGAACCATGAGTTCTGTTTGCGACCTGGTTCCCGCTTTCTTCAATCTTTCCAGTAAGAATGGTTTTTAATAGATCATATTTGAATTCTCTCAATACTCTAGATATGATGTCTTCCATTGTTTGATTATCTCCATCAGTTATCGATGGGTATTTGCTCGGTGTAATACCTCCTCATTATAAGTATTCTGTCCATGAGATTCTTAAAAGCTTTCGTAGCGTCCACATTTCGAAGGATTCTATTGTATTGAGGGATTTAACTTTGAGTGATCAAGTTTCTACTCTATATGAATATTGGCTATACGTAACGATCATTCGTATTTTAAGACTCAAGGACACTTCTTCGCAGTAAGTACTTATCAAATCCGGCAAAAGCGATTCTAACCATTGCTATTCTTACTTTGACTTCCTCATCACTTGTCGTTGTAGAGATTATATATTTGAATTTGTTTATTCTCTCAATGGGATCGTCAATATGAAGGTATATATTCCCGTGAGATTGCCGGTTAACTACCATCAGTTTGGCCTTGCTCACATTAATGTTAAGTCCATACACTTTTCCCACTTCAATGATGGCGTTCAAGATATTTTGTAGTTCCTGGATATTTTCATATTGCCGCGTCGTCTGCATATCAGGCATAGGTTATTAATGGGAATGCTATTTATCTTTATTTCTGCTATTTGATTTTCAAGTATCAATTGGACTATTTTCTCTATTATAGGTGTACAACTTTGCTTCCGCCGTTTTCCTATAGATCGCTTTAGCGGTAAGTGGTGGTCGAAATAAATAGATCATAGACGTTATACAATAAACTTGGGCATCTGTCAACATAACCCCATAGAAACATTAGTCGATTTATGTCTGCATCATAAAGTTATTCTCGATTGAAAATGTCAGTTTACGAGCCAAATTCTCGTCATTTGCG
>Ga0157364_1006242_pt1 | contig 12218 bp, 4 predicted proteins | sample AttsexASBM2_FD_111476 | JGI IMG/M metagenome (GOLD analysis project Ga0157364, IMG submission 111476) | Fungus gardens microbial communities from leaf cutter ant in Ribeirão Preto, State of São Paulo, Brazil - Atta sexdens ASBM2 | ecosystem: Host-associated > Fungi > Mycelium > Unclassified ...
AACGCTTCTGATTGTCTTATTATTATAAGGAATTTATGATAGACATTCTGAGGAATTTAAGGAAATGCATCAATGATTACATAAAAATCGAAAAATATCATAATTATTAACATGAAATAATTTCTAGTATGATCTGTTTCCACAACATATAATATGCACATTTATATATTTATATAAATATACACACACATACATATACATCCATGTTCTATGTGCACCAAAGGGAAAAAGCTTTTCTATCTATCGATGCCAGTGAACGTTTGTATCGTCGAGTGAGTACATTTTTCAGTTAACTCTGGTCCACCGCATTCTCCTGGGTCAAGCTGCAATAACCTATAGAGGATAGGATTTTACGAAACGATCGGACTGCTGTTTTGGAAGTCATTTCCTATTTTTAGAGAAACTAGCCACCACAGAACCTGCTGAAGAGCTCGGCGATTAACAATTATATACGATTTTTCCTTTTTTAGGAAAAAAATTTGAAAAAGGACTCCCTTGCACGATCACTAGAACCATTAAGTATATTTTTGGTCATAATAACAAGCGCTGAATATAGTTAGAAAAACTTATGAATGGACATTCTACAATACAAATGTAATATGCAGATGCAGAACACGAATAAGATCAATATTTACTTTTTTATTAACTTAATTGAGATATAAATAATAATATTTTTAATTTTAATTAAAGATAACTAGCTTTTAATTATTGTATGTCTTAACATGTTCATTTTCTTTATTTATTTTATAATTATTTATTAACAGTGTTCTGTTAAATCAATATTTAGCTTGTATTAACAAATAAATTTCTAGCATATTTTAGTATGTAATATAATAACAAAAATAATAATATATATTCTTTAAATATCAATAAAAACAAATTTTATTTAACCATAATGAGTAGTCAATATTCTTTAAGGGAAGGTAATAGTTTGAAAAGTTTAAAAATAGTCATTGTTTATAATTTCTTTTTATGATTCTCAAAACATTTTTGCTTTGAAAACATTTTGTGAACTTCTGCGATATCTACCGCGCAAAGTAAGTTTTAAAAAGCTGGTTTACATCAACAGCAAGTGCGCTGCTGCTGTTATTATTTATAGTAAATTTGCATTTAAAAAATTTGTAATATAATTATGTATTTAATAAAAAAAATCTTTTTTTTATTCATTACTTTTTTCTTTAAAAATTCCTAAAAGACAGCTATTTTTAAATCTTTCAAACTACTACTATTACCCCTCAATCAATTATTCATTTGGCTGAATATTCCTTTTATCAATCTAAAATTAAAATAAAATTTTTTTAACTCCGTTTACCCTCGTTACAGCACATCATGTTTTACGGATGTCCTGAGAGAGAGAGAGAGAGAGAGAGAGAGAGAGAGAGAGCGAAAATTCGTACGACAAATATTATGAAGGGAGCAGTTTTCCGGGGAATGTCAGCGAACATGAGAAAATTCTTCGGAGAAGCGGTGACGCGTGTCACGAATTTTCCCGCGAAAAATTGCTGCACTGCGAAATCGGGAGGCGATAGAAAGAGCATGAAGGGAGAAAAACCGCAGAGGACACTGCAGAGAGAAGGAATGAAAATCCTCCCAGGGGGGCATCGAACGTTCGCGAGACACGCTTCGCACGGGCTGGTACCACCCAGGGAGATTCCCGTCCGAAACACGAAGGCGCAGCACGGGTTACACGTCGATGAATCGCCTCGTTTACGTGCTGCAAAGCACTATGATTTAAGGCACATAGAGAGCAATCAAATATACCTACCCCCGCTGCACATACGGAAATACGCAGTCGAAACTAAGCGAGGGTTTGCTTGGATTGTATAATAATAATAATCAATAATGTTTGTCGATTCGTTTCGTTAGTATCATCAATTTGTCGTGCAGATCGTAAATTTTCGTCAGGAATAGAAAATAATTGATTATGATATCTATTCTACCGATTTCATTAGACTTCTCCATGTAATTTACGAATTATTTCCAATTGTAGCAATAATTTCAGAATTTGTAACATTATTTTATAAATCTTATTTCACAAATTTATAAATTTTATTTCACTAAAGAGAACTTTTGCTGTACAAAAAATTTTTAAATATTTACATAAAATGTCTCACAACTATATAGTACATTTGTAATTACAAATTCATATATTATATATTCATACATATATACAATATATTCATACATATATACAATACATGATTTTTCAAATTTGTTTTCTATATAATAATATTGTGTGTATAAAATTCTTGAATAAAATAATAAATTTTTCAAAATTAAAACATAAATCTCATATAACATTATCAGATTTATTAATTTTCATCTAAAACAATTTTTTAAATTTCATTTCCTAAGTTTCTTTGACAGCAATCTATATGACTAAAATTAGTTGAAAATATAATTTCATCCCCCTATCTATTTATTATCTTTGTCAACATTCAATTTTATCAAAACTCATTATTAAATGTTACAATGAAAAGTCGACTAAAAATTTGTCAGAGGATCCCTGATTGAAAGGAAACACGATAGCGCTGGGTCACCCTATACACAACGTTGTTTTCACAACGATGAAGATTATAATCGGGGTTGATCGCATTAAACAAGACTATTCGGTTACGTGGAAATTTAGAAACTTTTACTTCCCCTCGTCTAGCGCATATCACGCTGGTGCTTTGAAAATTATCGTTGATTTATCTCAGGCCATAGGGATGGGCGGGGTGAAACGGAAACGCACTCACAAGGCGCGGAGCAAATATGGATAACCCAAATAAGCCGAAATGACATTTCGCGTACGAGACACTGGCGCGACATTAATTTACCAGCGTTAGCGGCACACAGCGTACGCAAAGCTCGTTTGATATTTCTTCCGATGCGACAAGAATAATAATCCGTGGGAGGGTTGTATGCGCATCTACCACGTTTCCCCTCCGTAAACGTTGCGCGCGTAGTCTTTCAACCACGAAGGAGAGCGGAGTGCGCGCATCGCGCTCCTATAAATCGCGTTTCCATCTCGACGAGGAAGCTCATAAACTTAAAGCGCGCAGGCTTTCGTAAAATGTACTCAGATGTACTTTGCTGGAAATACACCCCGGCCAGATTGAGACGCGATTTACATACGCGCGAAGAGATGTTAGAATTTAAGCTTTACAGACTCGATATAGAAAAGACTGTAAACACTATATAGTATATCCGCAGAGAAGGTAATTTCTTTACTAAAGGGAAAGTTTTGTACTTCTAAGATTAATAAAAGATTGTATTTACGATACATAAAAAATGCGATAAGAGCAGAAAAGTTAAGAAAGATTTTTCCGTATAAAGTATTTTGATATCTCTTGCACGTTGCTTTCAAATGTCAATTTGTTTTTACTACTTATTTTCTCAGTATATATTATTTTGGACAATAATATATGATAATATATTCATAATGACGCATAATTGAATTTGTTATATGTATTAAAATTGTATTAATGCTACTTATAAATCATTTCAAGAAGATTTTGCCTTTACATTAATTATGTCGCCGTTGGGTTCTTAATGTTTATCAAACTTTAGCAAACATATGTGGATAAGTATGGAAAACCAACCGAAAAATTTATGTCTCTTGCTACACAATATAATGATAAAAACATATTTATTATCAAAACATATTTATTATTAACATATTTATTATTATTATAAAAATATACTTATTAGCCATGACATTCGGATAAAATTATATCATCCTACTTATTGGCCTGTATATTTTATTTGCGCGCAAGTATTTTATATCAAATACAAAGTTTAAAAATTTATTAAGATTATTTTTTATACACTCGTACTCTTCCTATACTTTCCATCATCCTTATAGAAAATTAGGGGATCGTTTCTTCAAAGAAACCAAAAGTAAACTTCAGACTCCTCATCTAGTTTAATGCCGTTTCGAGACGAACGTCTAAACAAACATGCAAACGTGCATAGCGATATACAAACGATCCGAAGAGAGACACGTGCCAGGATGGAGTGAAATTATCTTGATGAGATAACTGCGTTTCAAACGACGTAATTTATTTTTCTTATACCAGTAGCTCTCTGTTTCCTAACTGGTTTAAGTACAACAGAATTATCATTTAATTCTTAAATCAGTCTTACGTTATAACATTACGTTATAACATTATGAATTTAGCTGATACATTCTTGATGATTTAAATATAATATTTATAAAAAAAAAGATAAATAATAAGAATCTTTTATTTTAGACCGCCTACTCTATAAATCTGATTCAGTGGATAGTTACTAATTATCCAGTGGCGTATTTGGCACTGAATAATAAGTAAAGTTCAACTAAAAAAGGAAGAATGTTTGAACATTATATAAACATTATATAACTAAAATATTGATGTTAATTTCAATCTCCCAACATTGAATTTATGCACGCGCGCGCACACGCATACACACACGCACACACGCACGCACGCACGCACGCACGCACGCATGCACGCACGCACGCACGCTAAACAAAATTGATTAGATCGCTTAATAAAAATTAGTTAGGTTAGGGATCTCACATTTCATTCATTGATTATCAGTGGCATACTTGGCATTGATATTAGTGATTATTCACTGATTCAGATTTAGAGAGTATGAGAAACACAATCAATATTATAGAAGTTAAATGTCTATAACGATCGAAATGGATTTTAAAGGCTTTAAATAATTTAATGTGAATTATAAATGTACATGCATATATATCATAGTCATTCAAACTGCGAGCTGAATTAATTTTTCGGATTTATAAACGCAATTAAACTGCTGTAATAACATCACAAATTAAATTGACAAGCAATTTTTAATAATTTGATGTTCAATTAGGCGTCATATTAGAAAGGTGTTAATACAAATTTGTTAATGTGCTGAAAAAATAAAAAATAAATGTTTAATTGCGAGATGATCGTATTTACATTCTTTTATTGTTTTGATTAATTAATTTATACCATATTGACTACTTTATGTGTTACTCTTTTATCTTAAAATATAAGTTAAATTAAACTTTGATAAATCTAGAGATAGAAATAGAATCTAGAGATAGATTCGCTCTATAAATTTCCGCGTAAAAAAATGCACTCAGCAAATCGATTACGAGTTGAACATTCAAATGAGAGTTAAGTTTGTAATTTACTTGTTACTTACTTAAAGAAACCTCCTATTTACTTCTTCACAACTCGACCGAAGGATATTCAAATCCACGGAGATTTCCTACTTGGAGATGGGCGTGTTCCAGAAACTCGATTCGTGAACGAGAGAAAGAATTTTTCGCAATGTCTCTATCATGAATTTCTCATGGAACACACCGCGTCGAATATTTAGATATAGCGCATGACACCCTTTTTCGAGCCATTCAATTTGCTTATTGGATGTTCACAACCGGTTCATAGCACCATATGTAATACATATGCTAGTTAGTTCGAATTTACAGAACCGTAGTCGCGTGATAGTACAAAAATTTAATGTAAAAACGCGTTGACAAATGTTATGTCAACGTATTAGCTATTGGCGCACCTGAGACCTACTTTTGGACTCATTTGCATGAGCAAGCTGTAAGATTTAAAGAGCAATTTTTTTCTTTTTTCTTCAATTCCTTAGAACAATAACGCAGCAAACAATAGATACATTGAATTATTCGGTTATAGAATTATTTGATTATAGATGATTATATGAAATCTTTCATTTTTTGTGATATTATTAGGTATAATATATGTAGAAATGTCCTATAAAAATAAAAAATTTACGTATTTACTCTATAAGCGCAAAATATTCCTAGAATGTTATATGAATATTATTTTTAAAAAAAGAAAATGTTATAATATTTAGAGAATATTATGTAATATTTTTTAATATTCTAGATGCTATTATATGTTCATTTTACATAATATCCTTAGTATTATGCCTTTAATATCTCTGAAATATTATTAAAATGTTTATCAATGGCTATTAATTATTTTTATATAAGTGCAATTTGAATTCATCATAAGTAACGAAAAGATCTTAGCGGTATATATTTCATCTTAGTGCTTAAATAACGTTTCGATTTTATGTACATATATATCCAATAGTTTCCACAACTATAGTTTTAATAAAATATTATTAAAACATTACTTTTTATTATTTTAATATTCTATAAGAATATGTTTAAATTATCATATTATTCAATAAATAATATTATGTGCTTATAGGATATATATTTATGTATTTTTGTACGCTTGCCATAGACAATATATGAGATATATACATCTGGGAAAATTTATATGTTTACTGTTAATTTGTTTGTTTGAAGAATTTGAAATAAACGCACATATATTAATTTTAAATATATAATTTACATAAAAAGAGAGATGTAGAATAGAAAATTGTAACTATGTACCAGAGATAGTTAGAAGAAGAAAACACAAAACCGAATATATGTTATATTCGACAGAGATTTACTTTCAGAGGATATATCGCAAAGTTCGCGTTCTTCGATATTCTGTTGGAGATATACGATGGTAGATTTTCTTGGAGGAACAACCAATGGCGCGAGTAATAATTTGATCCATAATAACATTGGTTTCTTGACTAGTAAACTCAAAGGACTTTAACTACATAGAATCAATATTTAAAGAGTTCTTTAATAAATATATGATTGTTTTAACAACGAACAACAAACGTATCTTCGACGAATCGTCGCATTCCTGATCTTTACGTGGTTAAATCATTGCGCCAAACAACTGTTATCTTCGAACTTTAAAAAATGCTTGCAGAAGGAACTTGGGGAAGAAGAAATTTTAACAAAGAAAATTCGTTGCATTTCCTTTCCAACTTTCCAATTTTCAGCATTTTATCGAGAAAATAACTGTTAGACGTAATACGACGGAGCGGGCATAATGTAATGCACAAAAATATTGACTTTCTTGTTGATAGTCAAGAGGGGGACGAGTGGCACTGTCGAATTTAAGTACCTTTAAGGAAGCAAATGTAGTCCGAATAAGAGGATTTTTAATGCATCGACAAGCGATGGAGGTTGTTTCGTTACCCTAATCCGATCTTTTCTTCGAATAAAATCTATTCGAGTATTTCTCAAGTTATATATCTACATATTATCATAAAACTATTATTATATATATTTATTACTCATACGATACGTAATAATAAATTATCGCGAGTTGGAAATAATTTTATTAATAAATACAAAAGTAGATATAATAATTAAGTTTTTTGTCTTTTTTCTCCAAAAGAATAATATTTTCGTAGTAGATTTAAAGAGCGAAGAATATTCTGATACTTTCAAGTGCTATTAATTTTGAATCTCCTGACAATACTAATTATAATTATATCAGTGTATTATCCCCAATAAATTTGGCGCTTGTTAATACTTCCTGGGAGGTCTTCAATTATCGCGTTAACGCGTTGCAAGGTTGTTCGTTGACATACAATGCATGTGGAATCCACTGAAGAATGTCTTAAACCCAATTCCACGGCAATTGCACGCTTCGCCTTGTGAATGCAGGACTTTCACAAACACGCGCGATGCGATTTACAGACCGCTCGATCCCTTTCGTCGTCCCACCGACCACGATGCGACAAGGAAAAAGGAAGAAAGAGAGGCGGAGAAATGCAGAGAAATGCAGTGAGCAAAATATGCCCGCGCCGGCTCAGGGCCCAATTATTACTCGAGGTCCTTAAATGCGCACGTGGTCCTTAATATGGTGAGGGCGGCCTTAATAAGGGAGAGGGAGTTTCGGCGCATCCGAGTGTATACTCGGGACAAAAGCCGGAGAGTGGTGCGGCGAATGGGCCTCCCGATACAGGAGGTCAAAAATGCACTCAAAAAATTGCCGCCAATTTGAATTGCTAATAAGGACGGTGCGCGAGTCCTACCTCGGCCGGAGTTCGGCCTAACCGGTGCAAAACAATAGTCTCCGCGATGTAGCGGTATACTCTACGTCGGCACGAAACGAGCGTTCGCCGGTGACGAAGTCCATATAAGTGTTCCGTTTGGCTCCGCAGAAATGCAGTCCGAAGGGGAAAAATAAATGGCCATGGAGAAAGGAGAGGATGGGATATTGCCTTTCTCTCTCTCTCTCTCTCTCTCTTTCTCTCTCTCTCTCTCTCTCTCTCTCTCCTTCTCGTGAAGAACAGAACGGATCGAGGCAGGAGGGAGGAATCAGAGCAAGGGGAAGAGAGAGAGAGAGAGAGAGAAAGAGAGAGAGAGAGAGAGAAAGAGAGGGCTGATCGTGAACTCACCCTAAATAATTAGTCACTGCCACGTCCGTCGGCGAGAAGGGCCAAGAAAGACAAACACAGAAAGAAAGAGGAACGCCGTGAGTCGAGACAGAGGATTGGAAGATCTCCGAGGAAGAGAAAGGGAAAATGTCAACCCCCGTTTTAGCAGCGACCTACTCGGTCAGGGAATCCGTAACTTGAATGCGATCAAAGTGCACCGCCTTACAACGGGTAGCTCGCCCTTTCTTCCCCGCGGGGCTTCGGAATCCCGATTCGTCTTGAACTCTTGTTATTTAAGGATGAAGCGTAAAATTACGATCCTTTAAGAAGCTACCAACTTCGAAATGGCCATTCCTCCAAGAAGTTCTCAGTATCTCTTTGTATTTTCTTCAATTAATATTGATGTCTTCTCTTTTATAGTAATAATGTAGGAAAAATATATTTTATCTATTTTAAAACATGGTTGATAAAAAAAGTATGTTAAACATGTATTAAACAATTTAAATCGTGCTTAATCGATGTTTTTAACATGTCTTAAATATTTTTTATATGTATATGTATTATTAACATGTTTTTAACGTATATTAAACATATATTTTTTTATAATACTGTTAAAGCATATTTGAAACATTAAAGACATATTTAAAAAGGAGCACAATATTTTATTCTTAAAAAAAGCCATTAGTTTTTGCCAACTCTGTTTAAAAGTAACGATAACAAAGTAAATGAAATAATAATTTTATTCTTCAATATCATAATGAATGATAATCATAAAACTATTAAGAAGATTGAATATTTCATTGATATAAAAATAAAAATAGTTTTGTGACTCTCAGAATAAATCAAATATAAATAAAATATCAATATGAGTTTCTGCTTTTGGTTGATGCACAAATAATATATTCGTAAGAGGATATAGTTCGTAAACACAATTAAAATGTACTTGTCAATAAAGTGAACTGTATATGTAATTACAGTTAACTTTGTTGGTAAGTACATTCCAATAGTTATACATAATATTATTTATCCGCACCAACCGCGGAGATTCATTGCATTTCACTTAATGTGATCTACTTGTTTTGCAAGTAGTGAATTCAACAAATAGCACTAATAAGACAAGCTATTCGTCTGATTCGAGTGCATTCAGTTTATTACTCAACTTGTACATTCTGTTATTATCAGTAACATAAAATGCAGAACATAGCCTACATAATATATTTCATTAATTTATTATATTTATATTTTCATCATAATATTTTGTTTATAACTAATAAAAAGAGGAAACTCTTTGTATGATAAAATCAATATGGCTAACATAAACATTCTAAGAATAAACACACATCGATTGTAACGTCTTTTACTACTTTTGTTATTTTAGTCCTTTAATCATTAATGTTAATTCACCTACTAAACACATTATGAGGCTAAATAAATTAAGTAGATAAGTCAATTGTTCAATAAAATAGTTCTTTGTATATTCTTAAGTGCACTTTATACGAAATATTATAAATATAATAGAATTCTGTTCTAAACTTTGGTCATGAATTATAGATTGTCTAAAGTGAGCTTTATATTCAATAAACATGTCAATATGTATTAATAATTTTACAACTCTTAGAAAAAGAACAATGGACCAATTTATTTTCTGTAACATTTTTTTTATAAAAAAAAAAAGCAAAACATATAGATATATGTATTACAATATTTTTTCTTAAAATTTTCGTTGCACATGTAAATATTTAAAAATCTATTTTTTTTATGTTCAGAAATGATTTCTCTTTTGACTCTAATAATAAATTTTCAATTTTTGATTCAGCAAAAGAATTGAAAACAATCTAAATAAGCTATATAGGATCCAGGATAGAGTAGGGATATCTTATTTGAATATTTCATACTCATTATATTATAAATTATTAAACACATTACAAAATATCAATTTAATGTTCAATCGTAATTTCTCCTTCAATCTATTTATTCTCGACAGATATTTAGTTACAGCGGACAAAATTTTAATCACAGATAAAATCAGATTTTCTTATTTAAAGCGATCGGAGCAATAATTGCGTATCATTTAATTCTGGCAATTTATTTCGCTCGGCATTTATTTCGCTCGTCAGGACTGCTCATCCTTTTCCGATATACGCGATTTATATACGCGAGTAAAAATGAATGAGGATAGGTGTCGCTGGAGCATGTCCAAGTATTTTTATGTCCTTGATAAGATATCCGTGAACCTAACTGCAGGCATGCGTTGGATAGCAATGGTAATCGGTAACCGGTGCGAATTGCAAACCGCATTCCTATACTAAATATTACCAACAACGTGAACGCGGATTCCACCGCGCAAGGACACGTGCTCCTAATCTGACTTCCTGTTAAACGTCAGTTTGGCCTCGGTTCCGTTTCTCCGACGGATAATTCTTCGCCCGCGGCAGCTCCGATGTCTCGCGACAAGTTACGTGTTCGCGATCAAATCGATAAAACACAGAAATTCTACCTGCTCGATACGTTCATAAGCTTGTATTTCATGTGTTTGGATTTAACTTGGGTTCCTTGAAATTTTAAATATGATAACTTCTCAATTAAAACATAACAGAATAAATTGATTGCTCTATTTCTCAAAGATTTTAGCTCCGCCTGATTGCACCTTCCGGATTGTGTTACGCGCATCTTTCCCGATCACCAGCCCCCCTTTAATCCTCCCTCATCACCCATTGAGAGATTACTCGGACAATTATAGCGCTTTGTGGTTATCCACAACATCGAGGAGGTCTTCCCTCTCTCTCTCTCTTATTAATCAATACGTTGCAATATCGTTTCGATAACTGGTTATCTCCCTTTGAGCCTTCAACCACTTAACTCACCTCCCGTTATCCATCCAACATCCCAACATCCTAATGCTGGAGATGTTCGGCCGCATCGTACGTGTTTACAATTGTGTTCTGTGAAGATCCACTCGATCGAATATTCACGAACGAGAAATCCAATCGTTCCTTAACTGTCATATCCGTTTATGCTCTTCATCGGTGCATCAAATAATCGCGATATAGTCACGCGCGTGATCTGTCAAAGGTACAACTTTACGATCCGTTTAGTTCTCTGACTCAGTAGCTATCCTGTGTAATTCAACAACGTATCGTTTCATATCAAGAGATGGAGATAAATCTAGTTATTTATTGTACCTTCTGAGATGAAATCTTTTTTTTAAACGCTAATATACATTATAATTATATTTTTTTATAATAAGCAATAGTATTCATAGAGAATTCAGGTTTAAAAAAAAAAATATGTATATATAGAGCATACAAAAATAAAAATTTAAAAAAAATTAAAGAAAAAAATGAAATGATACAGAGATATAATAACAAATAGAAATAATGAAATAAGATCAAACGAGATTAGAGAAAAAAAAGAGAGAGATGTACGATATTATATAAATTTAAAAAATTATAATCATGAGAAATTCAATTGACGCAAATAAATATTTTAAATTAGAATTATTTTAGATTGGAGATTTTCTAGAAGACATTTGTGATTTGATATTATTTATGCACAGTTCTTTACACGTTATTAATAGTGCTGTCTTTCTACGTCCATTTTCTAAAAAAAAATATTTCGTCAATTTTGCAATAAAACTTTCTTTTAATTTTTTTTGTAGCAACTCTTACTATATATATAACATTTTTTACATTATTCGATTATTATTGTATTTTCGATTTTAACATTTCTAAACATTCTTTTTAAAGATTCTTTTCAATTCTGTCTCGTTCGAACCGATACTGATTTTACACGTGTGCGACGGGGACCAGTCTGGTCTGGATATCGACATAAACCGAGACATAAACTATCTCGGCCCAGTTGCTTGGCTTCTTTCATTCTCCCTCAATCACCCCTTCTTCTTTCCTTCCTCCCTCTCTCTCTTTTCTCTCTCTCTCTCTCTCTCTCTCTCTCTCTCTCTCTCTCTCTCTCTCTCTCTTTCTCTC
>Ga0157364_1006243_pt1 | contig 12218 bp, 7 predicted proteins | sample AttsexASBM2_FD_111476 | JGI IMG/M metagenome (GOLD analysis project Ga0157364, IMG submission 111476) | Fungus gardens microbial communities from leaf cutter ant in Ribeirão Preto, State of São Paulo, Brazil - Atta sexdens ASBM2 | ecosystem: Host-associated > Fungi > Mycelium > Unclassified ...
GAAAAATAAAAAATTTCAGTTTTCCCATATTCAATTACAAGTCCAAATTGTACAAGAAAAGACAAAATAACATTATAGCTACAGAAAAAATTAAAACTGGATTTTTCAAGTAATTTTTCTTGTGAGACAAAAAGACTATCATTTACAAAAGAAATGAGTATTATTGGAATTTTTAGATTTTAATTCTTTTTCCAAAGATGTGAAAAATCAGAAAAAGATAGAGAGCTGATAAAATTGGCAATAAGGCTGAATCTTGCCCTACACCAACATTAATATTGAAAAAGAGAGAATAAAAGTTATTCCAAATATAACAAGTTTTTCTGCTTACTAAATAATCAGAAAGAAAGATAAAAATTTCGGATCAAAACCAGCTTTATCCATAATCAATGAAAGAAGTCAGTAGTTCAGAAATGGGAAGAATTAAGCAATATTAAATGGTAGTGTACTCATTTGAAGATTTTTGACCCATCTTGTATGAATCAAGTAAGTTAAGAGAATACTAGCATCAGTGATGGACTAGTGTTTCAACCTCCCTAATTGATTAGGATGAATGAAATTATTTGAAATGGCTTGGAATTAAAGCCTTTTTCTGATAATTTTCTCAATAAGTTTGCTGAGTGTGTTCAATAAGACAATTGGTTGAAACATCTTGGAAGAGTCATATGAAGCCTTGTTAGGCTTAGGAATAATAATAGACAACAACATTCTGAAGTGTGGTAGCCAATATTCTAGATTGATACATGTATTAGCAATGTTGACAAAATTCTTTAAGCATATATCATCTTTGGCTATTGCTTTGAGATGTTTCCAAGACATCTTATCTGGTTCTAGTGTAAACAAGTCACTGCACTTGATAATAGTGCTTTCGAATTCCTCACTCAAAAAGAGTATCCAAAATATTACAAGCTTATCTGGAATTATATTCAATATGTTGGAATTGATCTGACAATTCTGAGCAGAATTGAAAGATAGATGAAGAGCTTGCCATAAATTGTCAGGCTCAATACATGGTCAATCATCAAAATAAATGGCTTTGATAACTAGGAGTTTACACTTTTTGACTTAATTCATAAGTTTCCAAGATCCTTGATTTTTTGATACTATTTCATGAATTTTATTATCAAAGAATGTTCACTTTAATTTCTTAACTATGTCTCTAAACACTTTCCAATTCTTTAGTTCTTGAGAGAATCTATACTTTGCTAGTTTCAATTGACACTTATTGTTCCACTATGCTTTAGAATGTTTAGTGATATTAATGCATTTCAAATGTTTATACCAAATGGTTTCTGATTTATGTGCAAATTTTTGAACTGCAGATTCAAGTAACTCTTTGTTGCTGATTTGTTCAGTGTCAATTTTTTTGATGGTATTGATAAGGTCAATGATGAACTTGTCTTTTTTTGAGTCCTGTGTGTTATTCAAATACCTAGTAAGAACTTGATAAGTAGGCTTTGACAAACAAAGATCAAAGGAGTCTGTAATGTCTATAAGTAAGTTGCTAAAAGTAGAATGAAAAGAAAAAAAAGAATCTTAGCTACTTTCTCTTATGTTAAAATCACTAGCCATGACTAGCATATTTTGAATATTAACCTCAGTATCCTTGAGATACCTTAAGGTTGTTTGTAAAGCATCAGAATAAATATTGATTATAAAATAAATATCACCATTGTTGAAGAAAGAAAAGCAACAAATATTTCTATGATTGAAAATATCTTTTTGTAAAGAAAAATATAAATGAGAAAGACAAATATTGATATATAAAATGACTCTGGGTAAATCATTATTGTTTATAGGAGATCTAGAAAAGATAATCCAATCTGGATGATTAGAAGTGTTTACAAGACTATCTTCTTCTTTACTTAAAGAACTTGGAATCAACTTGACAAAAGACCAAGGTGGTTCCTGAATAAAGATGATATCAAACTTCTTGTTAGTTTTCAAAATTGTATTAGTTAGCAGTTTGTTTTTTTGAACATTTTGTGAGAATAGCTTAATACTTTTAAAAATTATATCTTATTACCACTCACAAAAGAGCAAATTGACTACTTTCTGATTTCTTGGAGTTTCTGATATTTCTTAGTATGCCATTCCTTATTAAAATAGTGCTTCCAGAATGGACAAACATTAGAATTAGCTTAGTGATCACCTTTACAGTTTAAACACTTAAAGATATGTAAACATAGTTTGTTCTGTTTAGTCTTTAGATGAGAAGAATTAGTCTTGAAATTAGCCTTGCAGTACCAAGTGAAATATTAGTGATGTTCTGACTTGTGTAGACTGTTACATTTGACACATTTAGATCCTTGAGTTCTGCATGAAAAAGTGGTATGTTCCTATTTCCAGCAGTTTTTGTACTAGAAAATACCTAGATTCATGTTTGTTCCTTAAATAGTAGTGATATAACTTCCAATGTTAAAGCACCTGTAAATGAGACACTTAGCTTTACTTCCACTTTGAACATCCCATATGTCCACCCAAACAATAGTCATATCTGACTTGAACAATATTTTGATAACCCAAGGTTTGGATGCAAGCAAAATATTATTAAAGATATGGTTGTTCTTTAATTCAGATAAGATTTAAATTGGGAAAGTCATGGTATTCCCACTTTACTTAATTCAATTTAATCAATATTTTTGATGTAATTTTCAATAGTTTGTAAGTTTAAAGGAGAAGCAACTTTGTTCATAGTAATGATAATATTTTGTTATTCATATAAATGAAGTTTGCTATAATGTTAGACTTGATAGCTTTAAGCATACTATTAATGTTAATAATATATATGTTTAAAGATGAGATGAATTTGAGTTTATTGTTATCATCTATAGCAATGGTAATCTGTTTTCTTGAAGAATCTTTGGTTACTATGTTAATCTTTAGCTTGGGCTTTCCAGAATCATTGATTGTCTTGTGAATTTTTTGTCCAAAAGATTAGGGAAATTTTTCTTGATTTTCAGTATTTCTTTAACCTTTGGAGCCAATGCTTAAGTATACAACTATTTAGAGGGTTTAGCAATTTTCTTAATTTTATAATCTTTTTTAAAAAATCTTGATTTTTCCAAGATTTTATTTGTTGGCCTAGTTGGAATAAGAGATGGAAGTCTGATGATTTCTACTTGCTTGTTCTTCGATTTTTCAATTCTCTTGACAGGTTTATTGTCTTTGAAAGTGAGTTTTGAAGCCACACATTATCTGAATATCTTGTTGTTATTATCTGCTTCTAATTCATCCCAACCTGTTTCATAAATAGATGAGATGAAAGTTCATGTCATCTTGCTAAAACCTTGGAATTGTTTAAGATTATTTAACTTATTGCTATCAGCTTTTCATAATGCCAAAAATAAGAATAAGATAGGCTTTTCCATCCCAGACATTTGGTTCAAACCAGTTACTTTAAGTCATAAGATATCAGAACATTTGTAAATTTCTGAGATAGATACATGTTAGTATTACTAATAGTCTTACTCTCATCTTGAAAAGTAAGCATGTTGTTGATGACAGGAGCCTCATTGTCCATATGTTGTACCTCAGTCTTAGGGCTATTGTCAATTGCCTATTTGACTATTCTAATCTTTTCTTCTTTGGGTGTTGCATATAAGAGAGAAAATCTTTCTCTATTAGCTATATCTATCTGTTTACTCCAACTTGGATTGTTATTTTTAATTTCTATTCTTTCATATTATGGAATAGATGAGATATTCAAATGTGTTAATAACTTTCTTGAACTATACTTACTAGAAAAAGTTAATCTTCCTCTAATATTTGTATTGATATCTATTTCCATGTTGGAGAAGTTTTGAACTATTGGAATAGAAGTAGAGGCTTTAGAACTTGTAGAGAAAAACTTATTTGCTAATTCTCTTATAGGCACTACCATACAAGATAGTAGTAAGAAAAAAAGAAGCAATGATGTATATTAATATACTTATATCTCTATGAATACTAATTTCTATATAATATCATTAGAAACCATTTGATAAGCACTTTCCAATATAACTTTGATCATGGAAATCTATTTAATCATTCCTAAAATAATAACTAATGAAACTTGTAGTTACTGATGGTCTAATATCTTAGTATTTTGTTGTTACTTTTATAAATCCTGTATATGTACAAATAGCTCTCATTTGGAGCTTTCTAGTGCAACTTAGTTTGTGAGAATCAGTTTACTGGTCATGAAGATGAATAAAGTTTGTAACAAAGAGAATACTATTAGAACTGAAAGCAACTAAAATATAAAGAAATACAGACTGTCACAAACTTCATTCAGCTTATATCTCTACAAAAAGTAGACTGATTTTCACAAACTAAGTTGTGCTGGAAAGCCCCAAATGAAGGCTATCCACATATATACAGGATGTATAAAAGTGACAACAAACAACTAAGATATCAGGCTATCAGTAACTATAAAAGTTTTGTTAGCTAATATCCTATGAATGGCTGGACAGATTTACATAATTGAACTTGTGTTGGAAAGTACTCATCAAATTGTTTCTGATAATATATAGTATATCTCAAAATAATAAGTATTGGAAAAGATACAAGTATATCAATATTGTTATGATCTAAAGTTCTTAGAGTCAGACAATAGAACAACTCTTGTATTGAGTAATACAAGAGAACTCAATAGAGTTCCTAGTACAAAGTAGTTTACCTTATATATATATACTACTACTCATGGTCTGTGCTCACTACTGTGCACCCTACCCTAATGACCAGGTGTATGACATAAGGCCAACATATGTTGTCCATGTTGTATAACGTCACTTCATTCCAGAACCTTCCACTCCATTCTCCCAAGTCTCGTGATCAGTCTTGTGACTACGCCATCAACTTGTGACTGATGTGACAGTGTGACTGATAAACCCTAACCTGAGTTGTTCTAAAAATAGAAAAGAAAAAGAATAATAAAATAAAGTGAAAAGAGAAAATAAAAAATGAAGTCCACCATCAACGATCTTGACAAATATAGTAATATAATTAATCATCTTCTAAAATTAGCCTAATATCTGCTATAACAGATGACAGCCCCATCAGATATAAGTTTTGATTATATGATGGAAACAGCTTATATACAGACTATTACTATTTTGCATAAATACTTTTGTATCTGAGAATTAGACCTCAAACTTAACAATATTATTTATCATCAATTTTCATCTTTTTTATCTGTATTGATCTTAATCATCATTATTATCATTATTGAACTTCTGAATCACTCCTAAACCTCTAAGAGTATATCCAAGGTTCAGATATCATAAACAAGTAAGTTGTTCATTTTGTAATACAAACAGAACTATAACAAAGATGATAGCAGTATAAGAAGTCTGATAATATTGTCAGATATAGTTTGCTTAAAAGCAAATATTTGTAGAGTTGGTTAAGTGTGGAAATTTATACAAGAAGTACAAAGTTATGAACTTTGCAGAATAATCTTAATTTTAGCTTATATAGTGTTATCTATCTACTATAGGATTACAATTTCAAAAAAAGAAATGAAGATCTAAGGTAAGTTCTGATAAGAAAGTATGTTACTATAAAATACTGGAGTTTAGTTTTAAATAATATTTGTTCATATTTATTAATTATCAGACTAGAGAATACAATATATTTACCAGTTCTTAAATATAATTATAATTAAAGAAAAACTTAGATATTTTATAATATAGTCTTAAGTAAAGATTTCAATAGTGAAATACTAAGAGGGATCAAATAAGAAGACTTTACTATAAAAGACTAAGTCTAAAAAGAAGTAAACTTTACTATAAAAAACTTAATACTTATAAGATTTGAATATTATTGTAGGAGTTATAAATAAATATATAAATGAATAGTACTGTTATGGAAGATAGACTATATCAGAATTAAAATGATAAACTTGATTTATTCTTATTTCTTTGTACTTTTTCTATTTTAATTTAATTTAAATTTAAATTTTAATTTATTTTCTTATTTTGAACTTAGGTTTGATGTTAGTGTAATGTTATATGTGACTGTCACAAACTGTCACACATCAGTCATGGTCACATAATCATATATTACAAAAGAATATAAAAGATTCTAAAACAATAATATTATATTATATATCAATGTCATATAGTTTTTTAGAGTAAACTAGGTTTAGTATAGTATAGACTAACAGCCAAGTGTGTATAAGGTAGATATTTTGTATTTGAAACTCTATTAAGTTTTTTTATGTTAATTTAATGCAAGATTTTTCTTTTGTCTTAACACTTTAAGACTTGAGTTGTAATAGGCTATTTTGTTATATATCAAGTCCACCTGACCAGAAAATACATCCCCCTAGCAATACTGCTTTCTCAACATCTCATCTACAAGCCTACCTTCCTCACAACATGCCCTTGTAGCAGTAATACAACAATCTGGAGATTCTGTCTTCTATAACGAAGATACTTCTATTCTGACTTGGTCTTCCATGGCAAAGTCATACTCCTGTTAGTGTTCTACCACTAAAACCTCTGCTTGGAGCAATAGGGGCTATATTACTGAAACCCTAAGCATCTCTTATAGTATATCCTTATATATAAGACTAGTAGTTATATTGTAATTCGCTAGTCTAATAATTGACAAAGATAACTTTTATTGAACTTAATCTCCAGTATTCAACAGCAACACACCAATCAGTACTCACTCCTATTTTGGACTTCTTTCTTCCATTGGGAATTGCAATTACACAGCAGACGGATAGTATAGCATATAAGTTGAAGCCAAGGTTGTTCCACAAGTCTGCACATCTCTGAGTCCATCTTGCAGAATTTCATTCCTGGTGTAAACCACATCTGATATATTTTCAAAGTTGAACTTAATATATAATATCTATAGAATTTTGTTCCTAAGTGTGAACTGTGTCTGATATATCTAAAGATTACCTAGATCTTAAGTAAATCATTTACAATCTTCATTTTCCTAAATACTATTTTAGATAGTGTATCAAGTATATAAGCTAAAAAGTTATACTATAGTTCTTATCCTGAAAATTAACTAAAACCAATATTATCTTCTAGTGTTGGCAACAATATCCTCTCTACTCTTTAAGTATAATAATCTTCTCTAATCTTTCTAAGTGTGTTCTTTGAAATATATGACTAGTATAATAAGTAGAAATACAGTATATAAACTAAAGCCAAAGTTTAATATCTACATTTTATATATCCTAGATAAGTATACTATTCATCTACCTTTCAAGAGTCTGTTATAAATCTTAGCTGTTAAAGTATAAACCATACTTAATACTATTTCTTCTTTTATTATCATTTTAGTTATAGTTTTAGCTATAGTACTTAATATATTCATATATCACTCATATATTATAAACTAACTTCCAAGATATTTAAAATATCTGTTTTTTATACATAAATAAGACTTTTACTTTTTTTAAATATAATCTATGTATATATACACTCATATACAGATTAAGTTTTCATGTTTCATCACCTAGTTGTTAGAATTGAAAATTTTTCATTTTCATTTTTCATTTATTTAAAGTTAGGGTTTAATATGATACTAGGGTTACAACTGTCACAAACCCGTCACATAATGTGTCACACATGTCACATGTCACTGCCACAGTCACATAGTCATGATGAAATAAGATGAAAACTTCTAAAATAATAATGTTTTACAATATATTAACATATATTGATTTTATAGTTTACACATAGTCTTTAGGATAGGCTAGACACAGTAGTAGCATAGACCATCCAGTATAGTATATAAGGTAAATACTTTCTACTAGGAACTCTATTGAGTTCTCTTGTGTTAACCTTAATACAAGGTTCTTTTCTTTGACTTATTCTAAAGTCTTTAAGTTGTAATACTAGTGACTTATTATTTGAACTTTAGATGTTATGGTCACTACAATCTATACTTTAAACTATATCTTGTCTTATTCTTATGTTGTACCAGTTAATGCCTCATATACTAGTTAAGACCTTGTTATGTTCTCTTCATTGGTTTTTTCAAGAATATCTTATATACTCCTCATAGTCAACAGGTATATATAGTTTTAAATACTATCTTATATTCTTATGCTTTACCAATTGATGGACAAAAATACATTAATAAAAATAATGAGCAAAATAGATTAAAAAACTATTTCACTCTGTATTCCTTGTCATAATAAAGTATACATAAAAAAGTCTGACAGAATGAGTTTTAAGAATATATATATCATTTTCTCCATCTTTATTCAAGTCTTTGCCTAAGTTACAATCTAAGCCAAGTCTAAAGTTATAATACTAGACTATTTTATCATCTAAATATTATTTTTATAGTATTTTTTTAACTATTTCCTACTCTACCATTGTCTTAATCATAATTTTGACAATAGTACTTAGTATTTAAAAACTAGTAGATATACTGTACTTCTTTGAGAAATCTTCCAAGTTAATCAAACTTAGTTGTTTTTTTATTTTTCTAGTCTGTTATAATTTTTCTTTGCTTTTATAGTTTAGTTTCCTTATTTTCTTCTTTGGACTTAGCTAAGAGATGTAATGTTTACAAATATCACAATCATGTGACTTGATAGAATATTATAGAAATTACTAGAAAACTTAGAAATAACTTTAGAATAGGTTAGAAATATATAAATTAATACTTAAACCTAAGTTATACTAAAATTATAACTATGTAATAAGTAGTTGATATGATACACAAGTTGAAACTTATTATCTACTATTTATCTACTATTTAGTTGCAAGCTTTTATAAATAAATACTTAGTTTGATTTACAATCTATGTCCGACTTATGAAGTTTGGACCTAAGTTTCTTTTAATTTTCTTTTAATTTTCTTCTTCTTTTCTTTTAGTTTCTACTCTGGGAACTAGGGTTAGGGTTTAGCATAATATAACAATCACACTATCAAATGTCACATGTTATGATCACAGTAATGGTCACAAGTCATGTGATAGCAAAGGAAGGACATAGAAAATTCTGAAAAGATAATATTATACAGCATGTTTAACACATGTTGATCTTAAGGCAAACACATGGTCATTTAGAGTAGGCTAAAGTAGTAGTAGCATGGACCATGAGGTTTTAGTATATAAGATAGACATTCCTATACAGAATTCTCTATTAAGTTCTCTTGTATTAACCCTAATATAAGATTCTATTCATTAATCAACTCTAAGGTTTTTGAGTCATAACAATTGTGAGAAATATGCTTAATAATGTACAGATCAAGTTTTATTATCTAGTAATTTATTATTTAAACTCTAATTTTCTTAGTTATTTTCTACTCTATTATTTCTTTAGTCATAGTTCCAATTATAATACTTAAAATTTAAGACCAAGTAGATATTCTATACTTTCCTCAGTCTGATAATTAAACTTTACTAATTATATCACAGAATAAACTACTTACTGATTTATAATATAATAAACTCTTAGAGATTTAGAAGTAATTTAGAAGTTTAAATTAAAAGAGTGATAATAATAATAATAGTAACAAATAATATAGAATGTCAAAATTAATAATTAATAATATTAAGTCTAAGATTTAACCTTCAGATATATAAATATATAAAAAAGTGATAGTCTATATATAAGTTATTTTTATTACATAATCAATATTCTAATAGAAACTAATAGCTGTTATAATATATTATATATCACTAGATAGATTATATAAATATTTCTAAGATAATAGCCAATAAAAATTTCTAGTTATTGATAGTCTAATATCTCAGTAATCTATTATTACTTTTAGACACCTTGTATATAGATAGCTCTTATTTTGGAAAGTTCAAAATAAGAGTAACTTAGTTTGTAAAAATTAGTATAGTAGTTGTAAAGATACAAGTTGAATAAAATTTGTAATAGATTTGCTTCCTCTTGACTTTCTTTGTTTGATTCTTTTTTATTCTTTCTATTTTCTTATTTTGAACTTAATAAAGGATAATAATATAATATTACATATAACTATTATAATAGTTACAGTAATGTGATAAGACATGATAGCTGTTACAAGTATGTCATATATGTTACAGTCACAGTATTATGTAACTATAACATATAAAAAAGATAATGTTATATATTATATATAAGATATATAAAGTAAATCTACCTGTACTAAAAACTTTACTAAGTTCTCTTGTGTTAAATAATACAAGTTTCTTCTTTTGTCCTAACTTTAAACTGAAGTTATAATACTCTTGAACTTTAACTCTGTCTAAAATGATGATTACACAATAAGTAATTAGTACAAAACATAAGTTAAGACCAAGATTATCATTGTAAGAGAACCTGTCTTTATATAAAGTTCAAGTACTTGAACCCTACTGAATTTTAAGAGTATTTTCATTTTCTATTGATCAATACTTCTTTACTTTCACCAATATTTTTCAAGCTAACCTTGTCAAACTTTACTTATATGAGACTGCTCAATGTTTAAATACTGTCTACTCTGATTGTTGCTACTGTAAGTTTCTTTTCTTTTCTGGTGAATTTTCTGGATTCTTCTATCAGAGTTCTTGACTATCTAGTTGTTATTATTCCTTAATTATATCAGTACTATTCTGCTAGATTGGAATGTATTCTAAAAGTATTTAGAATAGTTGTTATTTTCAGAAGTCCTTATTCTATTCTCTTAGAACTTTCTGAAGGTGAACACCACTTATACTTAGCCAGTTAATAATATACTTAGAACTTTCTAAAGATTGTAAAAGTCTGTGAAACTCTGCTAGTTGCTCTAATAGTTATCTGTTATTTTAGCTACAACTTCACAAATAAGCATTATACTTGATTTACTTGACCTTAAAGTACTATAGTCAAGACTGTGGCTAAGATGATAGTAGAAGAGAGGATAGCTAAGAGAGTATTATAGAAACAATCTCTAGATAAGATAGTGACTTGGGATTTAGGTAACAAGCTGCTAAGCAATGAAACACAGAAATATGATTTGTACCAGAGTTGTACATAGATATAAAAGACATCTAAGACTGTTAAGAGATTTATCCATAAGCAGAAGATAAATATCATAAATCAACTTGTTAACATGCTAATCTCTTTCTATGTCATAACTTAGGTCTAAGAGTTAAGATGAAAGTATACTCTTATATTGAGTAATACAAGAAAACTCAATAAAGTTCTAAATACAAACTAATCTACCTTATATACTCCAGACCATGATCTGTACACATACTATAACTAACCTACCCTAAAGTACATATGCACTTCATAAGACTAACATGCTATTGTCATACTGTATAGTATCATTTGTTCTAGAACCTTCTACACCCTTCTTTGTGTGATGTGATTGTATGTTAGACACAGTTTACACCTCATTATTCAAGATCTGGTAAGGTATCTCAGAAGCCCAGATATATTAATTAGCACATTATACAAGAATACAGAAGATGGGTCAGAATAATCTTTGGCTTCAACTTGTATGCTGTGCCTTTACTAGCTGTACTGGTCACATATTTTGGAAATGGACTTGAAGAACTTAGTGGGTGGAAACCACTGGAGGATGGCAAGGTGTATTGTTACTAATACTGGAAGAGGGTGTTTGTGTTATAAGACGAGTATGTGGACAGACTTTAGGGTTAGGGTTAGTGGGCAGAAATAGGACAGTAGTATATTATTAGTCTACAATGGGAAAAGAGATATAGGAGATAGGCACGTGACCTGGAAGTCATGTGACAGAGTCTAGAGCGGTCTGGAAGGACTTAGGGTCTAGAAGGATCAGGAGGAGTCTAGATAAAGAGTTAGGGTTAGGGATGATGTCAAGGGACATGGGTTCCTCATGGTGTGCACATGTACAGCGGAGATTAAAGGTATGATGTCAGGGCACATGTGGGAAGCATAGTGGCCTTAAGGAAAACACATGTGGATGAGTAATAGGACTGAGGTAGAAGTATGGTAGAGGGACATGAGGTAAACATATTGTTGTAGCACAGACCATATGTAACTTATATAAATAGAGGAGCAATACAGCGAGGGCTCCTTGTCAAGTTCTCTTGTAAACCCCGCTACTAGATAGCCCATTGGAGAGCTTTGCTGAAGTCAGCATATCACAAGTGCTATTCTGGCGAGTGGTTGCTACAACAGTTTGTCAAGATCGTTGACGGTGGACTTTATTTTATTTTCTCTTTTCATTTTTATTTTACTTTTCTTTTCTTTTTCTTTTTCATTTTTCTATTTTTAGAACAACTCGGGTTAGGGTTTATCAGTCATGCTGCCACATCAGTCA
>Ga0157364_1006244_pt1 | contig 12218 bp, 15 predicted proteins | sample AttsexASBM2_FD_111476 | JGI IMG/M metagenome (GOLD analysis project Ga0157364, IMG submission 111476) | Fungus gardens microbial communities from leaf cutter ant in Ribeirão Preto, State of São Paulo, Brazil - Atta sexdens ASBM2 | ecosystem: Host-associated > Fungi > Mycelium > Unclassified ...
ATCATTATATCCTTATACTGAACCCCTGAAACACTATTCAGCCCCAGTATCACAACCAGTGAGTATCTTATTTGTGATACCTAAGTTTTTATCCAAAATATGTAACTAGTGTAACTTGTAGAAATATAACATACAAGCTAAAGCCAAAGATTATTCTGACTCTATCTCTCACATTATCAGATAATGCTTAAACAATTCATTTAGACTTCTGAGAGACTCTTATCAGATCTTGGATAACAAAGTATGAACTGTGTCTAATATAGTTAAAGAAGGATAAATTAACTAGAGCATAAACTAGCTGTAAAGATACTTTAAGTTATTCAATTTCAGAAAGCAAGAATTATAAAGTCAGACAACAGAATTAATAAGTAGAAGAAGATAAATAAAAGAAAATATGAAGATGATAATAGGTAGGAGAAAATTATAGTAGCAAAGTTTCTGATTTTTAGTGGAGAAAAAAGAAGAAATTATAGAAATTATGAATATTTGTATTCAGAGAGGAACAGCAAAAGTATGGAAGACAATTTGATGGAAGGACTGGAACCATTCTATTAGAATTAAAGATAATGAACTTTGTTTTTTTGTTTTTATTTTTATTTTTTTGGACTTAGGATTAGAGTATAGTGTGATATCACATATCTGTCACATGTCACAGTCATAATCATATAAAAGAATATAAAAAGTTTCAAAATCATAATATCATATAGTATGTTTACTATATATATTAACCTTAATAAATAATACATGCTTTTTAGGATAGACTAGGTTTAGTATAGTATGAACTATTAGCTCAGTATATAGAAAGTAGATGATATCATTTATTCTAGAATATCTTATATTTATATTATATAATTATATAACTGTAATCTATATAACCATCCTATAATAAATATTATACTTATATTATGCTTTGTAACATATATGACTGTCATAAAAAGAAAGAAAATAGAATAAAGTTAAGTTTATTGTTTGTAATTCTGACATTACTCCCCCTTGAAGGTTTTTTCTCTAGAAATACTTAGTTTAACTTCTCTTTCTTTTATTTTACACAATTTCTCTTTAGCTTTTTTAAATACTTATTCTCAAATTTTTTGTTATTCCACCTAAACAAAATCTTTGATATATACTTTCCTAGTAACTTACTCCTTCTAAACTCCTCTATATTTAGATTCAACTTTACCTTCTACAATTTTTCTAAATTTTCATTTCTTTCTACTTTCTTTTATTGTCTAATTTCAGCACTCATTCTTTTTTAAACTCTGCTACTACTTTCTTTGTATTTTCCAAGTCTTTTTCTTTTTCTTATATATGTTAAAAGTAATTCACACTCACCAGGATTATCTATAGATAGTACAGAAAACAGATTGGGATGGAAGATAGAATTGGAAGACAAATTAGAAGTAGTACTATATAAATAAAATTCAAATATACTTAAGAAGTGTTAATCTAATAATACTTTACTATTATATATCCTCTAAATTATTAGACACTATAGAGGTTGTTGTTTGGAACTTTATAGGATTGATGAGAAATACAGTATTTAGTTCTTGAATTAATAGATGATTGGAATGAAGTGTGATCTACACTGGAAAAGAATAGGAAAAGTGTAGATGTTGAACAGTATATGATAATATATTTTCTACTATAAACTTCTTTTGACATACTAAATACTTCATTACTTCTCATACTTTTTTTTTATTTAAAAATTTCTCAACTTTCTATTTCTCTACTCTATTCACTTCAATTGGTTTAGTGTTATAATTCAAGACTTATAGAGTAAAGCCAAAAAAGAAATCTTGTATTAGAGTTAATGCAAGAGAACTCAATAGAGTTTCTAATATAAAGTATCTACCTTATATATGTAAGACTAGTAGTCCATACTATACAAAATCTAACCTATTTTAAAGATTATGTGTTATTTATAAGATCAATATATAATAAATATATTATATGATATGATTGTTCCAGAACCTTTTATGTTCTTCTATATAATATGTGATTATATAACTGTGACTGTAATATGTTTGACTAATGTATAATAGTTGTGATAATCATGTATAATATGATACTATAACCTTAACTCTAATATATATAGTCTTATGTATCTCTCTATCAACTTCTTTACTGGTTTCTTTTTAAATACCAAATTCTTTATGCTTAACATCACTTTATTTTCTTTCTTTCATTTTTCAACTTCTCTATGTTTTCTATCTACATGTCTCTTCATCTTTTCTTGCACTTTTCTCAATACTACCCTAGCTTCCTCTTAAACTTTTCTCATTCTTTCTACAAATTCTGTCACTTTCTTTATGTTTTTCTATATACAAATCAGGTTGAGATAATCTCAATGTAAGAAATCAAAGCACATTCTATTAATCAGTAGCAAGCAGGTTCATGCCAAAGATCAATCAAGGTAAACATAGTCAAACCAAAACAAAGATTTTCAGTGGAAAGAAGATTGAAATTTTTATTATTCCACCTCTTCTCATCCAAACAATGAAACTCTAGGCAAATCATCAAACAGAAGAAAAAATACTAACAAAGATGGCAAGAAAACTGGCTCATCCAATTTGATCTCATATGTGAATGTTATATATACAAATATCAAAGAAATTCTCAAATTTAAGAACAACTTCTTTAATCTCCTAGTAAAGAAAATCAAGGAGATCTATAAGATGGTTAAATATCAAAACAAACCTAGGGTGAGAATTAACATGACAACTAAGGGGCTGTTGCATTGCTAAATAATTGTCCCTATATACACTGAAAATGTAACTAAAATTGTAGCTAAGTCAAGCAAGTATATGGCTAACATTAATCACTTACTCAAGAACATTAAATCAAACATAGTTGCTGATTTCATTTGGGCTAACTCCAAGGACATCATTATTATAAAAAACAGTATCACTACTCAAAGTGACCTTAGTTTGATTGAAAAGTACATTAAAGACATTGACATAATTCAAACCAACACAATCTTGATCCTTCACCTTTCCCAGTCAAAATCTTACTTGAAAATTCTAGGCATTCTATACATTAACAAAACTACTGGTACTTCTATCAATTTAGAAACAGTGGAAAACATCATTTGATCAATGCATGTGTTCAACAACATATGTCTCATATCCAAACCACATATTATCAAGATATTCCCTAAGTCAGACATGGCCATAGTCTGGATAAATATTTGGGATGTTCAGAGTGGGGCAAAAGCAAAAACCCTCATCAATAGATCATTCAATGTTAGAAGTCATTTCACTACTATTTGGAGCACCAACATAAATCCCAAAATCTCCTAATACAAGAACTGTTAGAGATGAGGGCATACTACCTTTATCTGCCATATCTATGGAGCCAAATGCCCTAAATACAACAGTCTCTACAAACTCAAACATTATTATGATATAGTGTAGTACTGCAAACCCAACTTCAAAACTAATCTTCTTAAGCTAAAAATCCTGAAGAGAGTACTGTACTTACACTCATTCAAATATATCAATTGCAAAGAGAAATATTGAGTGGATAACACAGCATGTTCCTTCTAAAAGCATCAATTCAACTGTGAATGGTATAATAAGAAGTCTCAAGAGCTCAGAGAAATCAAGACCAACTTAATTCATTCAAGCATAGATGTTACAGCCTTAAGCTAGAGCTCAGGTTGCACTTAGACAAAGACTTGAGAATGGATAAGGGATATTAGAATTGGTAAAGTGTAAAGACTACAGAGTAGTATCTATACTATATATACTGATATCCATGAGAAAAGTGTTCATTGTACATGAGTTAAACGAGTCATAGTCCATGAGGCTAAAGCAAGGATATTGCACCTACTACATGAGGTGCTGACTGAGATACTTGCAGTGCAGCTGATCATGTCATCATTACCCTTTGCCCAAGTCCATGCTGCATCAAGGAGGCATCAATCGTAATAATACTCCCATTTCAGCATTCATATCCCCATGAATTTAGACCAAGACCTCCAGTTCTTTTACCATGTATGTAGCCACTGTTTTCTTGCTTGGGCCAATGATGATCTGTCTCCTATTGTCAATTGCTATGAAGTATGGTTCATGTGGTGGACCTTCTTGAAATATGACGATTCGATAACTGTTCCTTGCTATTTTGGTGTTGTGCTTTTGATCCACTAGAGCCATTGCAATTTCTTCTCAAAATTCAGAGTCTTGTTCTCCTCTAGATTTGAGGGATTGATAATGTGGTGGTGGTTTGAACAGTCTTGTTTGTGTTGGACTTCATACAAACTTCATGTATTTGATGAGATTCTCGACTTCATCTGTTATGAAGCTTGTTGTCGATGGTGAAGATGTTGTCATGGAAATCTCATATGACTTGATCAGTATTACCTCCTCATCTTCCACCTTTCCTTTTCCTTCCTTCTTTTCTTCTTCAATATATAACTCTTGGATCTCTCAAATATTATCGTCCACATATCTGTTGCCCCTTTCTTTGTAATGATCCAATTTATCAGCTAACATCCTTTGGATCTGAAATGCTCATTCGTCCATATTGCTTTGAACCAGGTATTGGAGGTCTTCCGATATTTGAGCAATATTTGTAGCGTTTGTTGTTCTGTTATTGATGCTTGCCTTTAAAACAGATTCTTCCACTTCCGTTATTGTTGTGTTCACTTCTTCTGCTAACCTCTTGATATCCTTCACCATTCTTTGTACGTCTATCATTGTTTCCAACCCCTTCAATGTTTTGTGATATAACCTCGTCCAGTCTTCCCTTTCCCTCTTTATGACTTGAGCCTGGTCCATGTTGTTTAATTTTCTGGAGATATATAGGTTTGGGGATGCAGGTGCTGTAGCGTAGTTGTTGTTGTTAGAGATTTGAGAAGACATTTGTTGGTGTGAGTGCTTTAAGAGTTCGAATGGTTTCTTTGAGCTGTTGATATGGGATTTTATCCCCCCTCTTTATAGGTTTCAACTCAAAACTCTTGTCCAATAGTCTTCAATCACCTCTTTTGCATGAGGCAACCACGTTTCTGCTATCCATAGGTCATGTTCATCTCTGTAGCCCTTCCAATGTACCAGGTATTGTGTTTCTCTTCCACGTTTCCTATGCTTCCTGACTTCTTCTATCTCATATTCCTCTTCTTCATTAATAATTGACAGCAGAAGTGTTGGATCCTTGTGTTGTCCTTTGAACTTCGGCTCCACACATCGTGTTAGAAAATCCTTGTTGAAAACATTATGAATCACCCATCCTTCTGAAAGTTCCAGTTGAAACACTCCCAAACCAATGTTTTTTGAGATCTTAAAAGGTCTGTATCTTTTATTATCTAACTTCTTTGAGGGTCGATTTGACTGGATATTTTTGTTTTCCAACCACACATTGTCACCAACCTTCAGTCCTTGAGGATTTTGCCTTTTCTTGTCAAACTACTTCTTCATCCTTCTTTGGGCTTTCTTCATCACCTTTGTCACCTGTTCCCAACTTTTCTGTATTCCGATCAGGAATTCGTCTACTCATGGAATCCCTGTTTGAACCATAAGGTCTTCTTTCCAAGGATGTCTTCTGAAGTTTAATTCGAATGGTGTTTTTCCTGTTACCACATGTTTCTTGTCATTGTACTAAAATTCTGCTGCGGCTAGCCAGTCTGTCCAATCGTCTTGTTGGTAATTCACATAATGTCATAAGAACGTTCCTATCTCCTGGTTTATCCTTTTTATTTGACCATCTGTTTGAGGATAGTATGCCGTTAATAGTTGTCTTTTTGTTTCCAATGCTTTTGTGAATTCTTCCATAAACTTTGATGCAAATTGTGGTTCCCAATCACTGAGAATCTTCCTAGGTACTCTATGTAATTTCCATATGTCGTCCTTATAAATTTTGGTGATTTCTTCCAATGAGATATTTATTGTTGTTGTCTTTAATTGAATCATTTTCGTGAATCGGTCCACTATGACCACTATAGCATCCATTCCATTTTATCTGGATAAGGGTCCAATGATGTCTATACTGATCTCTTGCCATGGTCCTTGGGGAATCTCCAGTGGATGTAATTCTCCTGACTTCTTCTGGTGTTAGACTTTGTTCTGTTGACACCTAAAACACCCTTGTACATATTTCTTGATGTCTTCTTTGAGTCCTGGCCACCAGTAGTTTCTCTTGAGTAATTCCAACATCCTTTGTTGTCCTGGATGTCCTATATCTACTAAGTCATGATTTTTCTTTAGGATTTCTTCCCTGATTTTCTTGTTGTTTGGGACATAGATTCTTCCTTCCATGTATACAACTCCATCCTCTTCCCATGTTAGTCCATCCTTTTTTTCCAATACTTAGACCACTTCTCCTTCTTTGGTGTTATTTCTTCTAATTTCCTTGATTTTATCGTTCTCGTCTGTTGTCATTTTTCTTCCCATCATCATGATTTCAGCTGTTGTTCTTCTTGACCATAGTTCTTCCTTTAAGAGTTGGACATCCTTGTTATCTTTTTTCATGTTGACTTGATCTTTTCTCAAAAGAATATCTGCCTTGGTATTTGTTTTCCCTGGAATGTGTCATAGTGTGAAGTCATAGTCTTGTAACTTCAAATACTATCTTGCTTGTCTCCTGTTTAGTTTGTGAGGTTCTCTGAAATACTTCAGGTTTCCGTGGTCCGTCCAGATTTCAAATGTTTCTATGGTATCCAGCAAATATTGTCTCCACTTGGTTAGTGTTAGGAACAGACTAGCCACTGAACCAGTTACGCTAAAAGTGTGCAATGTCAAGCTTAGCTTTGACATCTGGCTGATACTATATATATACTTCATACTGTACTCCTGACAGTTAGAGCCTCCACTATTGCCAGTAGTTCCTTGTTGTAGATTTCATAGTTTCTTTCTGCCAGTTGCATTGTCCTTGATAAAAACACTATTGGTTTCCATTTTCCATCCTGTTCCTAGGACAGTACTCCTCCAATAGCATGTCCTGATGTGTCTGTTTCCACTCTAAATTTTTCTTCTCTTCTGGGTAGTGATAGTACCGGTTGACTCATTATTTTTTCCTTGAGTTCTTCGAATGCCTTTTGATGTTCTTCTTCCCATTTCCAATCCATCTTGCCTTTCAGTTCATTTAATGGCTTTGCTGTATGACTGAAGTTTTGGATAAACCATCGGTAGAAGTTTGCAAACCTGAGGAAACTTTCCACATCCTTGACTTTTGTTGGTGTCTTCCACTCCTTCACTGCTTTTATCTTTTCTTGTTCCATCTTGACCTATCCCTGCCCTACTATGACTCCTAGAATAGAAATTTCCTCCATATTGAAGTTGCACTTTGATCTTTTAAAACACAGATTGTGTTTCTCTGCTATTTTTAGAAATATGATCGTCTTTTCTTCTAGTTCCTCCATGGTTTTTGCCGGTATTACAAAATCGTCCATGTAATTTGCCAATACTCCTTCATGCAATAATTCTCAGAAGATACTGTTCATCATTCTCTGGAATGTCCCCGGTGAATTGCATAATCTGAAATACATGACCTGTGGCTTGAATAATCCCTTGTTAGTTAGGAATGTAGCTTTCCATTTATCTCCTTCCTTGATTCGGACACTGTTGTATCCCCAGATTAGGTCTAATTTGTTGAAGTACTTCACCTTCTTGAGTTTGTCAATTACTTCTCTGATTAAAGGTAGTGGCATCTTGTCTTTTATTGTGACCTGATTGAGTTTTCTATAGTCTTGAACCAGCCGTAATGAACTATCTTTCTTTGGAATATAAAAACATGGTGCCACATATCTTGACTTTGATTCCACTATTAAGCCTGCTTTGAGTTGTTTGTCCGACCATTGATTCAAAGCTTCTTCTTCCTTTAATGTCATCATATATGCCTTGGCATTCAGTTCCTTTAGAGCTTCTTCCATAAGATTTATTTCGTGATCCCATTCACGTCTCTCTGGTAGCTTCTCAAATTTCTTCTTGTTGAACAAATGTGTAAAGGGTTGAATATAATCTGGTAAGTTTTCTGGATTTGTTTTGTCCGGTTCTTTGCTAATTTCCCTGTTGTCCTGTTCCGTAGTATCCATGGCCTTTGTTCTCCTGGTTTTGAACCTAATATCTTCATGTTTCATTGTACACTGTCCTGGACATCTTGTAAACCTGATAGTGCCGTTTTTCCAATTGACTTCTGGATTGTGTTTGACTAGCCAGTCATGACCCAAAAACATGTCCGTCCCATTTAAGTCCATTACAGCTGTTTCCAGTTGTTCCTTGTGGCTGTTGATTTTGATTTCCAGAGGCACCACCCTGGTCACTTCTCCATTCTTTGTTCCATCTGTATTGAAAACTTCAAATGAAAAGTCTATCAGTTTTGTTTGAATTCTTCTATTCTTGACCAATTGTTCATCGATTCCTGTATGTATGCATCCGGAATCTATTAATGCCTTGACCTTCAGTTTCTTGCCATTCTTTGTCTTCACATCTGCTTGCATGTTTAATTCCCATTTTCCCTCACTGCTTCGGCAATTTGGAATAATATATTTATTCTGGGACTTTACATGGGAGATTTTTGCCAAAACCCTCCTCTTTCTTCTCATCTTCATCATCTAATCCTTCCTGAATCTTTCTCTTCTTCATTGTTTGCTTTTCTTTGCAGTTTCTGGTGATATGTCCTTCCTTGTCACATTTAAAACATATTCTGGTCTCTCATTCTTTCTTCTTTGATCGGCATTCCTTTGTCATATGTCCATAGTTATTGCAATTGAAGTACTTAGGCTTTCCATCTTTGAAATTCTCGTTGGACCTTTCAATGTCCATTGGTTGTTCTCGTCCACCATATGTTGTTCCAGTACTTGTCTTGTGGTTGTGGTGTCCTTCTGTGGATTCATATCCTTGTCTGACTGACGTTATCGCCACCTTCCACTCTTTGAGTGACTCTGGCATGGCTATTGGTGGATACCCTAATTGTTACAACTCAGAAACCTTAGGGTTGGTTTGGGAGAAGAACCTTGTATAGGGTTTACACAAGAGAACTTGATGGAGAACTCTTTACAAAATCTATCTCTACTTATGTTCTTGGTCTGTGCTATAACTACACTACTCCTACCCTAAAGTCCATGCGTCATCCTCATGTCCTATTACTCATCTACCATAAGACCACCATGCTGTATACATGTGCCCTGATGTCATACCTTTAATCTCTGCTGTATATGTGTGCACCATGTGTACACCATGAGGAACCGTTGTCCCTTGACATCATCTCTAACCCTAACTCCTACTCTAGACTCTTCCTGATCCTTCTAGACCCTAAGTCCTTCCAGACTACTCTAGACTACTCCAGGCCTATGACGTAATGTCATGTGACTTCCTAGTCATGTGCCCCTATCTTTCTCTAGCCGTAAACTAATAATTACCTAAGGTCTTAACCCTAATCCTAGAAGTCTGTCCATACTTTCATATTATAACACTAATATCATCTTGATAATATCCTGTCGTGTATTCTTCTTCAGCAAAAAGATGGCATACAGCTTATCTGTGTCAGCCTTCATGGCTAATGCATCGAACTCAATCATGAAGTCCACTGTGTTCTTCTTTCCTTGCTTGAAAGTTTCTATCTTCCATTCGGCATCTGCTGTCTTTGTCTTGTCACTGAACGTGGTCTTGATTTCTCAAACAAAATCTTCCCAATCCTGGGTTCCAGTTTCTTTGTCTAGCTCATCAAACTTTCTCTGTGCATAAATGCCTGCTACACCTCCTCTGAGGTAAGCTAGGATTACCATGATTGTTATAGGACATTTGGATACTAACAATTTTTATTTTATTTTATTTTATTTTTCTGATTTTACTTTACTTTACTTTTATTTTATTTTAAAAATGAAGAAAGCACATGACAGGTCACATGATGTGATGTCATAAGCCTAGAACTTGATGGAAGGGTCTGGAAGATGACGTCAGGGCACCTGGAGTACACATGGTGGCCTTGAGTAAAACATGAGGCAGGAATGAGGATAAAGCATAGACATAAGGGCAGGGTTATTTATTAGTAGCACAGACCATGAACCATTTGTATAAATAGGACTCTAATTAAGAAGAGGCTCCTTGTCGAGTTCTCTTGTGAATTCCCCACTTAATATCCAACTAAGAGATTTACTGTTTATGTGATCATTTGTCTTTGTGATAAGTGGTTGCCACAACAATGATCCTATCATCGGTCTCCATGACCCTATTACTCTTAAGGAACAGTCTTATCCCTCTCCACCAGTCTTCGAATTTCGTTTGGTCTTTGTTGAACCATCCTGGATCCAGTACCATATTCTTTAGCATTCCTGTCTGTATGTTCTTGCTGTTTGCTACAGCTACTGGTGCTGGTGCTACTGACATTTCTTCTGTGGTTGTTTGTTCGTACTTGTCTAAGGCTTCTTCCATGATCTGCAAGGATCCTAGTCATTCTGACAATGCCTCGATACTGTTCATCCTTCTGAAACTCGTCTTAGTTCCTCTTCATAGTTTACACTACATGTGTTTCGTTCCTGACAGGTAACTCTGTCTAGTATTATCTGTATGCACCTCTCTTGCAAGATGAGCTCATCGACGCTTTACCAAATATTACGACCTTAAGCTAGAGCTCAGGTTGCACTTAGGCAAAGACTTGAGAGGAGTTAAGGGAGATTTGATAAGTGGTAAAGCATAAAGATACAGGAGAGTATCTACACTATATATACTAGAGGGAATGAGGAAACAGAGTATATTACATGAGTTAAATGAGTCATAGTCCATGAGGCTAAAGCAAGGATATTGCACCTACTACATGAGGTGCTGACTGAGATACTTGTGGCACAGCTGATCATATCGTCATTACCCTTTGCCCAAGTCCATGCTGCATCAAGGAGGCATCAATAGTAACAATGGATGGTGTATGAAAATGATTATCAAGAGTCTCAAAATCTTCTTACAAAATATTTGCAAGAACTGATTCTTTACAGAAATAATCCTAGAAAATCAAAAATATTTCAACATCTTATTTATTCAAGAACTGTTGTAGTTAGTTGTCAGATTAATCCCAAGCACTATATTAACAAATGGTAACAAACTTGTGAGCACTTCAAATCACCCATTCTGAATTACTTTTGTCAAACAATTGTATAAGTATAACAAACACCCAAGAGTTCTTATCTACATCAACATTAGGCTCATTTTCTTATGATTTTCACTCAGGAAAGACATTTATAACCACAAAAACATTAATCTAGTCTCTTTTACCAATAGTAGCTCTATTTATTTTATTCTCAATGTTTATTCAGACTACCACTAGTCAGCCTTGAAGTATCTCAAAGATACTAAAGCAGATCTAAATAATGTCATTATAATGACTAGTGACTTTAACATTAGGAATAGTGATTGAGACCCTTTGTTTCCTCATCATTCAATGCATACTGATCATTTATTGGAAATAGCTGACTTGTTCAATCTAGAAAGATTATTACTCATTAATCTGGTCTCCACTAGATATGTAGATAATCCTGATGATTCCAACTCCATCATTAATCTCATGTTCCTCAAAAGCCATTCTGAGGAATTCAACACTCATTCAGTTCTACCAGATATATGAAGTTCCTCTGATTATGCCCCCTTGATTGTTAATATTGCAATTCAAGAGGAATTTATTCAAAAAAAAGACTATACCTCCATAAGGAGAGCAAGAAAGAGAAGGATTTTATCAAACAACTCAGAGCAAGTCTCAAGAGCATCAATAATTTGGCTATTGAACATAGTTAATTATGTTATGGGACACTTTGAACATTAACAATTTTTATTTTATTTTATTTTTATTTTTATTTTTATTTTTCTTGAAGAGCGATGAAGAGGCATGTGACAATGAAGTCACATGACAGGTCACATGATGTGATGTCACAAGCCTAGAACATGATGAAAGGGTCTGGAAGATGACGTCAGGGCATATAGAGTATATATAGTGGCCTTGAGTAGGACATGAGACAGGAATGAGGATGAAGCATGGACATAAGGACAGGGTTAACTATTGGTAGCACAGACCATGAGTTTTGTATAAATAGGACACTAATTGAGAAGAGACTCCTTGTCGAGTTCTCTTGTGAATTCCCCACTTGATATCCCACTTTAAGAGATTTACTGCCTTGTACGATCATTTGTCATTGTGATAAGTGGTTGCCACAACAAATCACTGGAAAGAGTTGTAGAGACACTTGCTCATTCAGTCAAAACAATATGGAGTAAATACATAAAATGGGTCAGAATTACTAG
>Ga0157364_1006245_pt1 | contig 12217 bp, 11 predicted proteins | sample AttsexASBM2_FD_111476 | JGI IMG/M metagenome (GOLD analysis project Ga0157364, IMG submission 111476) | Fungus gardens microbial communities from leaf cutter ant in Ribeirão Preto, State of São Paulo, Brazil - Atta sexdens ASBM2 | ecosystem: Host-associated > Fungi > Mycelium > Unclassified ...
TTCCTATTTTATCAAGATTTCTATTCTATTTTTGAGTGGAAAGAGAGGGTGTGGGAATGCTTAGGTAAAATTTAGTCAGCCATTAGTCAGTGCCATCTTCCCACATGCGACGCAGCATACATACTAGATGAGGTTTTCATCTGGGCCTCTGGCCCTTCTTGAACCCTCTACTAATTCTGCATTATTAAGTTTATGTTGAGGTCAGTCCGCTATGCTCCCTTCCTACAACAGTCTGTGCAGCAGCAGGTAGTGTTGTCCATCAGGTCGCTTTGCTCCCTTCCAACAATGGTCTGCACAGCTGCAGATAGTGTTGTTTATCAGGTCGCTTTGCTCCCTTCCAACAACGGTCTGCACAGCTGCAGATAGTGTTGTTTATCAGGTTGCTTTGCTCCCTTCCTACAACAGTCTGCGATACAGTGAGCAATATTGTGCGTCAGGTCACTATGCTCCCTTCCTTTACTAGTAATTTGCACTGTTGTGCATCAGGTCGCTGTGCTCCCTTCCTACAACAGTAAGACCACAGTCAGTTCGTAAATTGTACATCAGGTTGCTGTGCTTCCTTCCTTCACTGGTAATTTGCACTGTTGTAAGTCAGGTCGCTCTGCTCCTTTCATACAACAGTAAGGCCACAGTCAGTTCGCAAATTGTACGTCAGGTCGCTTTGCTCCCTTCCTTCACTGGTAGTTTGCACTGTTGTAAGTCAGGTTGCTCTGCTCCCTTCCTCCAACAGTAAGGCCACAGCCAGCTCGCTTTGCTCACTGCCTGTTCCAATTTATTCCAATTTTACCCAATTTATTTGAATTTATTCTGAATTTATTTGAATTTTATAGAGTTTTTGAGTGAAAAGCAAGGTCATGTGATCCTGACATAATCACACTGATCCATGGACCTAGTTGAGCCTAGTTGAGCCTAGTTGATCCCAACATGATACTGACATAATAGTGACAGGTCACTTGACATCAAAATGTGCGCTGTGTGATCTTCTCAAGCTCAACCTCAAGACTTCACACCAAAGTGCCTATGTGACTGTCAAGGAAAGAGGACTCCAAACCCACAGTAGGAATAGGCAGAGGTCAGAACAAAGGTGATTTGATGGTGATTCGTGCTATGCTAAGTCACACTTGTGTTTGGTGTCACGTCATGTATAAATCAAAGTCCTAGCTTCCATTTCAAATACATCAGTATCAGCGGTATCATCAATATTGTCATTGTCATTGTCATCATCAGCAGCAGCAGCAGCACCTTCACCCAAGTCTACGTGACACAAAAAACCACGCCATGCCTATCTTCAAGTGTTGTTAGGTAAAAAGTTCTGTCCAATGGACTGAACGATTGATTTAAGAGATCTAGCAAGTTGGTTCAGAATACTTAACGAGGACTGAGGGACACTCGAACACTTGCCCAATATCATTAGTTCCGTAACCATCATTAGGTGAAGTGCCAGTGGGTGAATCAATGACGCTTCCAGGGGCGATTGTGAGGCCGGACTGGGTCCACTATTTTGAAATGTTAGTAAATAAGAGAGAAGAGGAGAGTACGTCCAGAAATGAAGGACTTTCTACCTGATATTGGATTATACCCTGGATACCTGCTTCCACGGCAGCTAGAGAGAATATCCAGCATCAGTACTTTTTATTTCGATATGGGCCTTAACCTACCACTAATCCACTGAGATAGTGTATCCAACGCTTGTGTGTCCGTAGCAAACGATTGTTGGGTTGCACTCGCTGTCGGACGCTCTTTAAATAAAATCAGATAAGGAATGACAAAATCTTACTCATATCATTGGAAAACGGCACAATCGATGTGTTGAAGGGCACAAAATTCTGTGCATTCTGTTGTACAACAAGTCCTACGGCGTTCATTGTTACTGGCTTCCTGAATCTGAGCAGATCCTGAGAATTATGAGAAGAGACGATTGAACCAGATACGTACGCATGGCCAGCCATGGCATGTTGCTGTATCCAATCTAAACCTTGCTTCAGGCTATTGTTGAATGACGGCGGGTTAAGGTCTGGTCCATAATTATTTTGATCAGGAAATAGCTGGAAGCTACTGAGATCAATCTCCGGAATGCCGAGAATATCGTCACTGTCGACACCAAAAGAACCATCCGGAAAGGAGTCTGACGTTTGCGGTGGACAGGCAACTGAAGGTCAAGTCAATTGCAATGTAAGAGACATCAAGAGACCAGAACCTCACAAGAAGAGACCAGCAGCTCATGAGTCGAAACCCAACGCCTGCGAATTCTTATACCACCCTGCGAAGTAGATCGATTGGCTGCTGCTCGTGCCTTTTTGAAGTCTCCTTTACGCTCTCGTAAGATTCGTTCATTGGTAAAAAGTGCATGGCTGTTGCGACGAATCTTAGAAACTGGTTGAGAAAGAGGGAAAAGTTTCGCGCAATCTATGCACTGAAATCCATGCGCTCTACATATACTTGGATTGGCGGAGATTCCTCATAGCAAGGTGGAAAACTCACCCGCTTGATACGAGGTGGTTAGGATCTATTTTCTTCACCTGTTGAGCCAGTAAAGAATGCCAGAGAGTGATATTTTGTGTAACACAACCAGGGGAAGCTGACACAGACGAGCTGCACCTATTCAAAGTGAGCAGATAATCACTTTTATTCTCCTATATAGCTAGGCACACCTGGGATCGTTGGCGAGTTCCCTGTACAAAGATTATTAAATCTCTGCTGAGTGTAGATAGTGAACACACCAAGAAAGCACGGTGGGATGGTCGCGATACCGTTGAACAATCTGGGTAGTGTAATTTATGAAAGCGTCAATCAGAGTCTGGTTGGTATAGAATTGATCATGCTCGCGGGGACCACCAAAGTTCCGGACATAGGCATCCATGCCTCCTTGAGAATATAAGAAAAACCAGGACTTGCCAGGTATGACGACCGTACCATAATCATTGCTCAGCGTATTTCTCGGGCGTGTATCATTAAATCCAAGTATAGTATCGCGTTTCCCAAGTGGAAATCCAGTGAGAGAATTAGTATTGTTGATGATATCAGAGGGATGAGGGTTCCAATTGTTAGTCAGAGAAAGAAGGACGTAGAGACCATGTTTCTGGGCAAGTTCCAAGGCCTTATCAAGTTTTTGTAGCCCATTAGTGCCATTGTTGATAGTCAAAGTTCCATTTTGAATCAACTGGAACCATGTACCGCTTTCTGGGATTTGTTCAACATCTATCGTGAGAGTTTCCATGGACCGCGGAGGATGATCGAAGCGAGGAAGACGCACCATTAAATGCCCATGTTCGTACAACATTGAATCCTGCTTGGGATATATTGCCCAGGGTGTAATCGATATCTTCGTCAGTGTTCAATGAAGACAGCCAGTATGCAGTAGTGCCAATATAAGTGAATGGACTGATCTAGTGTCAGGGTGATTACGACAAGATAGATTCTCATACCGTCCGTTAGCCATCAACCTACCATCTTGTTGGGATACAAATTGGCTATTTACAACATTGCTGTTTTGCCGGGCGACGTTTGCTGTCGTTCTCGTGGATGAATGGGCAGAGGTAGTAATAAACAGAAGGAATAATATAGCGAGCCCGTGGGAGAAGACAAGCATAATGCCCAGAGGAAGGGAGTCAAAGGGAAAACAAAACTAGAGAGGCATGTTTATAAAGTGGGACGGTATCTTTGTAGAATCGATGGGCTGTGTGTCACAGCTGACATTTGGCTGTTTAGTCAGCCTGGGAAATACACTGCCAAGTACGAGGTTTTCACATCGCTTCTTACTCCACCATCTCGTATGGTAGCGCCCGAGAGTAATATAGCGAATATACACCCTATTTCAGTTATGCAGCCCGTTACAAACAGTTCTCCTTGCAGTAATTCCCCCTCTTCTCACCTCGCTAGGCCTGATGATACGGCCTTCAACATACAACGGGGTCGCCCTACGTCTAGAGCTAGCGTTGGGGGCCCTCGAAGCCCATCCCTCTCACCTATGGATTCCTCTGCTTCCTCGGACCTGGACTATGCTGAAAGAGTAGCACTCCAGAATAACATGGACATTGACCTCGCTGCCGTCAACGCGCAGAAGTCTGACGCTCACCTCTCTTCCTCTGCACCAAGTCAACCTCATGTTCCCTGCGAGGCAGCGCCCATCAACACGTTGGATCAGGACTCCCTCTCCCAGCCCTCAACCCCTGACGTCATCCCTTACAGTGCAAACATTCCGGCTGATCCTAGTCTCTGGGATGGAAACTTCGGTATTATTTCTCTATTCGGCACTAATGAATTTCTACAAAGCGACGTTGCTAACATGTCAATATCCCTTCAACGCATGGCCACCTTCCTTAGGCAAAGGAAATTAATCAGTCAAAATGGTAACAGTATATCTCAACTCGACACTTTCGGTGAAGCCGCTTGGTCTTTCCTATCTGCCATATATGAATCAGGTTGGGATCAACTTAATGTCACGGATGAATCCTCTTTCAGGAATATGTAAAAAAATAAATTCACCAAGAACATACTGTGCTCTCCCCCGGTCCCATGTCAACCCTACAGCAACATTAGCAAGAACATCCCTCTGCCCTTGCCTCCACGTCCCACTTCCGAACAATTAAAAAAATCCAAGTTCCAAGTTAATGAGAAAATCAATAAAGTACCAACCAAGTCATTTGCCCAAGCCACTGCATCAGCTGCAAATATCCTCAAGATCAAGGAAGCTTTCCCCACTCTGCCCAATAAGAAAATCATTGAAATTCATAACGCAACTTTGGACAAACTGGCCTACAAAACAAAGAAAATCCAGATCACTACCAAAGGTCCTTCAAGGAAACAGGTTATAATCCCCATTGACAACCAGTACATCGCTCTTATTATGAATGAAGTGAGTATACATGTTGGCCTCATCAATGGCCTTCTAAAGTACATCAAATCCAATACTCACTCAATCAAATCCAATACTCACTCAGAATTCATCAAGCTATGCCCTAGTGGCATCTCTATTGTAACTACCAATGTTCCCAATTCTAGTAACCTCAGTATCATGGAAAAATACTTCAAATCATTGGATGGTCTCAACAACTCTGATACAATTACCCCTTGTTTGCCACAGTCTAAGTCCTACTTAAAGGTCATAGACATTCCCTTTATACAATCCAATAGCAACAAGCTTACCCATGAAGATATCATCAATGCCATTAAGCATACTAGTCTTTTTGAAACCATCTCTTTTGCTTCAAGGCCCAGGGTTATCAAAGTATCTCCCAAGTCTAACATAGCAATCACATGGCTTGACATTTGGGATTCCCAAAATAGCAGCCAAGCTAAACTTTTAATAAATCACTTCTTTAACTTTGGTAGATACATTGCCACTGTCAGAGGTACTAATATGAACCCCAGAGTTCTACAATATCACAATTGCTAAAAATGGGGTCATTTCACCTTTTCATGCAAAGCTTATAGCTCAAAATGCCAGAAATGCAACAGTTTCCACAAACTCAAAAATCATAAGGATATAGCTTAGTGCTGCAAAGCTAACTATAAAATTAACCCTCCTAGACTCAAAACCAAACAGGACAAACTGTACCTCTATTCCTTCAAATGTGTCAACTACAAAGGCAACTATATGGTCAACAACAACAAATGCTCTTTCTGGAAAAATTGCTTTAACTACAAATGGCACTCGAAGAAAACTCAAGAAGCCCAAGAAATCAGGCTCAATTCAACTTGTCTAGCTATAGATAGCCCCAATCTATGAATGAACACAACCTTTGTATCCTCTCCCAGAATGTTAGAAAAAACAAAATTCTAACTGACTCTATCTTAGAAACACAAAAAAACTCAACTGATATCATTTTTATCCAAGAACCTCCCAGATTCTTAATATGATACATCCTCAGCTATACTAACTCCAATGGTGACCCTCTCTATGGTATTCTAAACCACCCTGACTGGATTCTTTTTATTTGTAATAATCCATTCTAAGCCAATTTCCCTTGCATTGCCACATATGTCAATAGACAACTATCAAAGCTCAGATTTTCTCTTTATCCTGATATCAGCTATCATTGAGACATTAATATTGCTTTTCACAATCAACAAGATATCAATCTTATTATCAATGTTTATTCAGACAGCAACCAAATGGCCACCAGGTTTTATGTGATAACATTAGAGAGTAGGACAAGACCATAGTTATGTGTCATATGACAGAAAATACCCAATTAATAATATAATTTCCTTTTTATTTTATATTATTACTAATTTTTCACTCCTAAACTCCTGTTGTCTACTCTTATAGGATCACAATGTAGACTAATTACTTGTACTCCTCCTATTCCAGACTTAGTATAAGTACTCCAGTAGTTACATCCTAATTCCTTAGTTCGTAGATTAAAGTCATTTACGCCTTCTCCTTGTCCTATCCTCATTTCTATCAATCTATACCACTCCCTTCTGAAAATCCTGACAACAATTCAGTTCTCCTGAAATACACAACCACACATGTGACAGCAGATTGAGGCACAGCGCACGAGCTAAGGCCAAGGTTGTTCCTATTTTGTTGTCAAATCCCTCTATTCCAGAGTAATTCCACTCTACTCTGGCCCACTCCAACCTGCTCTGCTCTGTACTTGACATTATGACAAGTGATTTCAACATTAGAGATAATACCTGGGATCTACACTACCCTTATCATTCAATCTATACTAACAATCTTATGACTGTTGCTGATAATTTAGGCCTTGATCTATCCCATCTTGCCAATCCTAGACCAACAAGGTTTGCTGATAATCCTCAAGACACTAACTCCATCTTAGATTTAGTTTTTCTCGAACCTAATAACTTGAGGTTTGGCAGACACATTCTTCTTGATTTACAAAAACCCTCTGATCATATTCTGCTTATCATCAATGTAGGCATCAAGAAAGAAAATTTTGACCTCATTATCCAATCCATTAAGAAAGATAATACAAAAGAAGAAAATTTTATCAGCTCCATCATAAGAGATGTCAAACTCATAGACACATCATCTATCACAAATAGAGAATCCCTCCAAAATGCCATCAATCAACTCACCGGGGCATTTGAAAAAGTATGGGCTGAAAACTCCAAACCTTGTTACATCACCAAACACTCAAAGGAATAGTGGAATACTGAATGCACCAATAACCTCTCTAGATACTGTGAACAGGGAGATTGCTGAAGCTGGAAATCATTCAAGTCAGCCATTCAAAATATTAAATAAGATCTCTTCAATAACAAAATACAAGAAATTGTGTTATCAAACAAGTGTTCATGGGACCTCATAAATTGGGTTAAGAAGAAATCTCTCCCTACTATCGAATCTATTTCATACAATGGCCAGATCTGTAACTCTCTTCACTCCTTGTGGAATGCCCTTCACAATTCATACAACTCAGTTGAAATTCATCCCATCAACATGATTTCCTCAATGAGCTCTCTCAACATAATACCATTACATGGTTCCCTTTTTCAAATCAAGAGTTTAAAGATGCTATAGCTAAGTATTCTACTGCCTCTACCCCTAGCCCTGATCATGTCTCCTGAAGATATCTAAAACCCTTGATTGCTAATGATTTATGCCTGAACAAAATTGTTTGTATAGCAAATGCATGCATTACATTTGAATTCTGGCCCCCTCAATTTAAATCATTGACATCAGTTATCATACCCAGGCCTAACAAAGAAGCATATAATACTCCTAAAGCCTTTTGCTCCATTGTGCTGCTTAATACAACAGGCAAACTCATTGAAAAAGTCATTGGCATCTGTGTATAGAGTGATAGATAGAAACTACACTCCGTTCCGGAGTAATGTACTACGTTGGAGGGGAATGTACTTAGCAATGGTAGAAAGACGGCTCCAGCGGAGAGGCAAGGATGTCGGGGCAGAGAACGACTTATTGAATGACCTTGGCTTCAACTTATGTGTTGCACCCCGGTCTCTGGTCGTGAGGTTGGTCACGTATTTTGGAGTGAAGGAAGTCGTCAAGACAGAGGTCCTAAGGAGTCGAGTGAAGGAGTCGGAGTGGACAATATGAGATTAGGACCAGATGACGTTAATTTACAGACTAAGGAATTACACGGTAACTACTCAGTACTTATAGTAAGTGTGGAATAGGAGGAGAGTAGTCTACTACACTATCCTACTATTATTAATTTTAGGAGGATTATTAGGAGAAAGAAATTACATAATTATCATATTTTCTGGAATATGACACTCAAGCAATATCATACTAGTGTTATAGCATTTGATATAGCCTAGTTTTTTCCATCTCTCAATTATCTCTTTCTATCTGCTTGCCTAAAAAAAGCTGGCCTTAACACTAACATTATTAAATTCTTTGACAGTTATTATGCTAACTGCTCCATTATCTACACTTGGAACAATTTCATATCTCCTTCATTCAACATAAATGTTGGCATGGGTCAAGGCTTAGCCTTTTCCCTCATTTTATCTATCCTATATATGGCCCCAATAATAAAAGCATTCAAAAAAATAATAAAAATTTAAAAGAAAATATTCCCACAGACATTCTTTTATTTGTTGACAATAGTCTTCTAATTTCTCAAGAGAGGAGTTATTCTTTGTCTTTTTCATTTCTTCTTTGTAGTTACAATATCATGTCAAAAATTCTCCTTGATGCCAGTCTTATCATGGAATACAGCAAATCTGAATATTTTCACTTCATGAGGTCATGTCACCCCCCAAACCCAGTACACTCTAGAACTAGCAGTATACCAATGACAAACTTGGACAGACATATTGCTGATTGCAAATAAGTATTGATGGTATCAGATCAGATATATTTAGATAAATGGTATCTGAGATACAACTTAGAAATTTGGGACTGTAGTTGAGGCTTACTAACATTTGATAGGTAGCTAAGGAGTTCTAGATCACAAGTCAATAACAGAGAGAAGAATATCGAAGAGAGAAGAAGAAAACAGTTGAAGGGACACATTATTGATGGAAAGGCCTTGGTGAGAGGATACATTATCATAGAGAAATAAAAGGACTTGGCATAAGGAAAGAGTTGAGGAAATCCTAAAAGTAGTAATAGTTTTCTTTTTATATTTTTATTCCTTGAGTTTCAGGGCTTTGTAATATCTTTAATATAGTATCTGTAAGGGGACTACTCTATGACTGCTTAGATCACACGGTAGGGTTCGCGTGAGCTAGTGTTCCTGATCATCTGTGGAACTGGCACACAGACTGGCTAGTCTAGTATATATAGCTAGTGATGGTGTAGTAGAATACTCACCTCAACAATAGTTGAAGCTCCTGGGCTACTCATTGATTCTACTTAAGACACCTGCTCTACTATATTGCAGTGTGTGCTAGTGTGCCTCTGAGTGCGCCCTTACAGTATCTGGAGTGCAGTTGGATAGGAGAGGAACCTCTTGACTCCTACCTCCATCTACACTGCCTCTAGAATTGTAAATGCAAATCTATTGAGAGTAAGAAGACTAGAATCAGTAGGGTGTCTTGAGAAGAACACAGAATATACCCAGAACTCGATCTAGAGAGAAAATGTAGATGCAACTCAGGCAGGCTTCAGAAAGGACAGCAGGCTGAAAAAGCTTGACTAGGTGCACACTTGGATTGCATTGCATATGTAAGGTTTAGTGTTGGGGGTTCAGACAAGGGGGCAACTGAGTGTGGAGGGTCCATGAGTGATCAACTAACTGTATTTTCCAAAGGAGCTTTTGTTATAGTATGTAAAGGTTGGCACCTTAGAGAGGCTATGCAACAATGATCTAGAGAGATCTTATGATCCTTTCACAACAACTAATTCATATTTTATTTGAGCTGCATATAATTCTATTTTTCTAGTTCATTTATAATCTTCAATTTTGATTATCTCCCCTTAGATCTTTAGTACACAATTGGGAACTGGCATATCAGTATTTTGTTTGCCTCAGTGTGCAATTCCCTTTTGCACCCTTTCAACAGATTCCAACTGTAGTTCTTCAAAGGGGCTCCTATTGCCAAAAACTTGTCTGAGTTAAAGAAAATGCAACAAAGAGCAGCTATTTGGATCACAGACACTTTTCATACATCTCCTACAGAAGGCATCAAGGCTATCACAGGTCTCATTCCTATTACTCTTCATCTATGAAAGCTCAATGGCTGATACCATCTTTGCTATGCTTCTATTCCTCCCTCACATGCTATCAGCTTACTACTTGATTCTCAACATGCAAAGAATTACCCTTTCCATAGAATGGCTATATCCAAACTTACTTCTAAACAATAATCCAATCTTAAAATTCCCATCAAGGATGTTAATAAATGCTTTAACAGTATTAACAAATGTTTTAATCCTTTTCACCCCCTTTTTTCTCCTGGTTCAGGGGTAGTCAATTATTTTTCTAATAGAATTACTTTTTATTCCCTCTCTTCTTCATCTGATGACAATCTCTATCACCATCTTCAGAAACTCAACCTAGTCTTTAAGTCATCTCAAATCTCATCTTATAACACTGCCATTATCACTAACAGTAGTGTCAAGAAATCTCATGTTGCAATGGTTATTGCCTACATCTGGTCTGACGATTCTATCATTAAACATCTTGAAATCCAAACCATAAATGTTACATCTGTCAAAGCTGAACTTATGGCAATTTGAATTGGTCTTATTCCAGCCATGAAATCAATGATATCCATGACATCATTGTTATCACTGACTCCCTGTCTATAGCTAGTAAAATCCTGGAGTTTAAAGTCAATCTCTTACAATACATATGTCATGACTTGGCAAATCGACTAAGTTATTATTTCTTTTCTTTTCTTTTCTTTTCTTTTCTTTTTGAATATTGTTTTCTTTTCTTTTTTTTTTCTTTTAATTTGTAATATTGATGGATGTGTAAGAGCAAGTTGACTCATAGGGAAGCGCAGGATAAAAAGACAGGGTTAGGGTTACTCTGCATGTATATATAGTATACCAAATCTAATGGAAACTCTATTGTAAGGGGATACTCTACATCCACTTAGATTACATGGTAGGATTTGCGTGAGCTAGCATTCTCAAGGATCCGAGGAAGTCCGTGGTAATAGTTCCCTTCCCTTTAGTTTGGGTCTCCATCATAGTACTAGATAACCATATCTGGTAGTTTAGTTATTATTGTCCGGATGCATGTGGCCATAGCGACTGGTGCACGGACTGGCTATTCTAGTATATAGGTAGTGACGGTGTAAGTAGAATACTTCACCTCAACAATAGTTGAAGCTCCTGGGCTACATATCACTTCTACTTAAGACGGCTCTCTTACTATAAGCTTGAGTACATTCTGGCGCAGACATCCAACTGTGCCCTTACATCTATTGAGTTCTCTTTGTCAAATGCTGAACAAAGAGACAGTTGGCTTAATTCTGGTCATTGGACTTTAGCTGCTGACAGCATGGTCATACTGCTTACTGCCAAGATCAGTGTATTCCTCAGCAAAAACACCAGAAACAAAATCTACTTCTGGTACTGCCTAAGCAAAGCTAAATGGCCAAGATACAAACTTGTCGACAATCAAGTTAAAAAATCCAGTAATGTCCCAGAACTTCCTAACAAAAATTCCTTCTTATTCAGAAAAAAGAAGGAGTGTGATGACATTCTCTGCAAATAGCAGACATTGTTCTTGTCCAATCTTAAAAAGGGACACTACTTCTTAAATTTTGAAGATGAAGATTAATACACTATTAAGCCTATATATTCTAAGGGAGGCTTATGGCTCCCTGGTATAGGTTTTACAAACTCTCTCTGTGCCCACTTCACTTACATGACCACTGGCCACACTCTCATCAGAGAGTATTGACAAAGGTTTTTTCCCCAATCCTCTGTTAGCTGTCCTTGTGGTAATGCTGAAATTCAAATATGCAAGTACATAGTCATGGAGTGCAACCTTCATAACCCTTCAACTCATCCTTGCAATATTATTATAAACAGCTTTGTCCACTTCCTTGCAGATAACCCAACAGCCTTTAGCTTTGACAGCATATAAAGATTTCCTATGATATAGCTCAGATGAGCAAAGGTGCAGCCAATGTCTCCTGTATTGTATATCTACTTCTCTTTCTCTTTCTTTTCCTTTGTTTGTTACTTCCCCTTTTTTCGCTTTTCTCTTATCTAAGTAGGTACTTTGTATCTGCTACAGCCTGCCTATGTGCTCTATATAATAAATTGTTGATTTTTTAAAAAAAAAAAAAAAAAAAAAAAAAAAAAAAAAGAAAA
>Ga0157364_1006246_pt1 | contig 12214 bp, 10 predicted proteins | sample AttsexASBM2_FD_111476 | JGI IMG/M metagenome (GOLD analysis project Ga0157364, IMG submission 111476) | Fungus gardens microbial communities from leaf cutter ant in Ribeirão Preto, State of São Paulo, Brazil - Atta sexdens ASBM2 | ecosystem: Host-associated > Fungi > Mycelium > Unclassified ...
ACTCAGTCTGTATACTATCCAATCCTAATCTACTATTAAAACTATTTAACATGCTTGTCATGGCAACCACAAGTCATAACAACTTAAGGCTAAGACTTCAAGTAGTAACTTGAAAGAATCTCTCATGATTCTCACAAGAGAAATTCAACAAGGAGTCCTTGCTTTATTCCTACACTATATATACTAAAGTACATGGTCTATGTACATACTTAAATTAGCCTACCCTAAAGTCTATATATATTATGTATTTTGTGACATTATCACAAAATGAACTACTCACTTATTCGTAATGTCTGAACCTTAGATAAACACTCAGAGGTTTAGGAGTAATTTAGAAGTTTGAGAGAATGATGATGATAGTCAAAAATGATCAAAGATAATAATAAATATGAAGGATAAATGATAAATGATATTGTTAAGTCTAAGGTCTAACTCTCAGACACATAGGTTTATATATATATAAATAATAGTCTATATACAAGCTATTGCCATCATATGATCACTACTCATTATCTCTATCTGATAGGACTGATAGCTGTCATAGCAGCTGTTAGTCAACCTCAGTTGTTCCAAAACACTGGCAACAATTAATAATTGCCCCCAATACTACTAAATCCTGCCAAATGCTTCTTTCTCTCTTACCACCATCTTACATGGTAGCACCTATAAGAGAAGTAGCAAATACATTAATTCCTAATACTACCAAAGAAACCACACTTAATCCAATTGTTCATAACATCTCTAATATGGACATAGACATCAATACTTCTAGAGGAAGATCAGCTTTCTCTAGTACAAACAGTTCAAGAACATCTTTAGTACAGTCAGCAACATCTTCTATCCCATACCATGAGAGGATGGAAATTTAAAACAGCAATCTACTCTGGAGCAAACAGGTAAAAATTTATGAGAGAGTGAGTTTCTCTCTTTCATATGCTACTCCTAAGATAGAAGATAGCATACCAGCTAATGAGGCTACAGATAATAATCCCAAGGATGGAATATAACATGCTAATAAGGAGGCTCCTGCTCTAAATAACACACCTATTCTATAAGGTAAGTGTGAGGCTAGTAATATACTAACAAATATTCTTCTTAAGATTTCACAAATGTTCTAATATTCTATAAGATCAATCAACTGGTTGAACCAAATGTTTTAGATGGCAAAGTCTACCCATTTCTATTTTTAGCATCATAGAATTCCTTGAGATTGATTCTATGAATATAACAACTTTGCTTTTACATATAGCAAATTTCATCAAGAACAGAAGTACAATGTGTGATCTAATGAATGACATTACACAGCTTGAAGGTTTCAGTCAGGCTACCTGGGAATTTATTTCTTCTATTTATGAAGCAAAATGGGATATTCTTGTTACAAACTCAAGTCTTTAGAGTAAGACAAGCAAATGAACCTTATATTGGGTTAACACAAGAGAACTTGATAAAGAGCTCCATACAGGATTGTCTATCTTATATACTAAAAGCCCTGGTATGTACTAATGATAAATACTCCTGCTCTAATATCCATGCCTTAACCATGAGTACACCATATGTTTTTTATGCTGTCAACATGTCTTATTCTCCTTGAGTCTATGCCCATGACATCACCTTATGTGATATGTCATGTGACTGCAGTCACATGCCTCTTTATCATCTGTAAGGAGTAAAAGTACAAGTAAAAGTAAAAGAAAGAAAAAGAAAAAAGAGAAAGAGAGATAAAAATAAAAGGATATTAGAAAAATGTTGAGTCTAAGGTTCACAGCTCTGATATCTCTCAAGACTGATGATAATAAGATGTTCAGACAAAATATATCATCAAAATCTACTCCAAAGAGCAATATCAACAAACTTGTTAAAAGGGCTGAATCCAATAAAGAGTTTGATATTATTTTCATTCAAGAACCACCTTGGTCAATTATTTGGTCAATTCCTAGTTCTTTAAGTAAAGAAGGACTTTGAATGAAAATGACTTTCCCAGAGTTATTTTGTACATTAATATTTAACTGTTACATTTTCAGTTCTCTTTAGGAAAGGACATCTTTAATCATAGAGATATCTGTTGTTTTTCCTTCTTTAATAATAGTAACATAATGTTTATTCTGATGCTACTCAAACAGCTTTAATGTCAGAAGTACAGTATAAAGTACATATATAGTACCAGCCAGATGTCAAAGCTAAGCTTGATATTGTGTACTTTTAGTGTAACTAGTTCAGTGGCTGGTCTGTTCCTAACATTTAAAAGATCTCAAGGATACAGAAGCTAATATTTGTAATGTTTTGGTCATGGCTAGCAATTTTAATATTAGGGATAGTAATTGGGATTCTTTATTCTCTTTTTATACAATTCATAGTAATTTACTTACTAACATTGCTGATTCTTTGGATCTTATTATGTTAAATTTTACTAACTATATTTCTACTAGGTATTTATACAATACAAATGATGCAAATTCCATTATCTATCTAATATTTCTCAGGCCAAATTTCTCAGAAATTGACAACTATATTGTTCATTTTGGATTGTGCTATTTATCTAATTATGTTCTATTAACAGTTGACTGTTATGATCTTAAGTCCTTGGAGTAAGACAAAAGAACAACTCTTGTATTGAGTAACACAGGAGAACTCGATAAAGATCCCTTTACAAACTAATCTACCTTATATACTACTAACCATGGTCTGTGCTCACTACTGTGCACCCTACTCTAAATGACCATGTGTAGAACATGAGGTCAACATGTGTTATTCATGTTATATGACATTATTTGTTTTAAAACCTTCTACTCTATTCTCCCAAGTCTTATGTTCAATGTTGTGACCACACCATCAGATTGTGACTGAGGTGACAGTGTGACCAATCATTTCTAACCCTAACCCTAGTTGTTCTAAAAATAGAAAATAGAAAAATTAAATTAAAAACCAAAAAATGAAGTCCACTTTCAATGATCTTGACATTGACATCTTTATTACTGAGGAGTTTGTTCCTGACAAATGATGCACAATTATAAAGAATAGCAAAAAAGAAGACAAGTTTATTATTGAACTTATAGAAGCTATCAAAAAAATTGATACTGAATAACTTAGTAATAAAGTTTTTCTTGAACTCATAGTACAAGATTTTGCAAACAAATCAGATGTCATTTGGTATAAATTTTTGAAATGTGTCAATATCACTAAACACTCCAAAGCATGGTGGAATAAGGACTACCAAACTAAACTAGTATAGTATAGATCATCTAAGCAAATAAAGGACTGGAAAGTGTTCAGAGACATTATAAAAAAGATGAAATGATTATTCTTCAATGATAAAATTTAAGAAATAGTTTTAAGAAATAGTGTCAAAAAACCAAGAATCTTGGAAGCTCATAAATTAGGTCAAGAAGTGTAAACTCCTAGCCATTAAAGCCATTCATTATAATGGTTAACTATGCATAGAGCTTAATAATCTATAGTAAGCTCTTCATCAATCATTCAACTTAACACAAAGTTGCCAAGTCAACTTTGACATATTGAATGAAATTCCAACTTAGCTTATAATGGTATGGACCCTTTTTTCAACTGAGAAATTTAAAACCACTATCACTAAGTGCAATTTGTCTATACCTAGTCCAGATAAGATATCTTAGAAACATCTCAAAGCAATTGTCAAAGATGATATATGCTTAAACATTAATCTAAGCTATTAGCTGTCACACTTTAAAATGTTGTCATCTATTATTATTCCCAAGCTTAATAAGGTTTTCTATGACTCACCCAAGATGTTTCAATCCATTGTTCTATTGAACACACTTGAAAAACTCATTGAAAAGGTCATTGGAAAAAGGCTTCAATTCCAAGCTATTTCAAACTATTTTGTTTATCTGAATCAATTAGGAGGATTGAAGCAATAGTTAACTGCTAATATAAACACTTTTTTGACTCATCTGATTTGAGTAGGATGGGTTAAAAATCTTCAAACAAGCATGCTGGCATTTGATATCACTTAGTTTTTATTATTAGTATGGACCATGTATAAATAGGATAGTAATACATTGGGAACTCTTTGTTGAGTTCTCTTGTGATTCCCACTTAATATTTACCTTGAGATTTATACTTATTGTTATAAAACGAGTGTGTGGACAGACTTCAGGTAGGATTAGGATTAGGACAGAAATAGAACAGTAGTATTATTATTAGTCTACAACGGGAAAAGGGCACGTGACCTGGAAGTCATGTGAGATGATGTCATAGGCCTAGAGCAGTCTAGTAGGGTCTATAGGTCTAGAAGGGTCTATGAAGCTAGAAGAGCCTAGACAATGATGTCAGGGAGCACGTACACCACATTGCTACCACATGTAGGACATATGGATGTTAGGGCAGGATGCACAGTCTTGCACAGTCACTGCAGAGTAGACATGAGGTAGACACATTGTTGTAGCATGGACCACTTATAACTTATATAAATAGGGTAGCAATGCAGTGAGGGCTCCTTGTCGAGTTCTCTTGTAATCTCCACTATTAGATAGCCTACTGAGAGCTTTGCTGAAGTCAGCATATCACAAGTGCCATTCCAGCGAGTGGTTGCTACAACACTTATATTACTATTGGTCTTTTGACTAGTGGTTGCCACAACAACTGTAGAAGGTTTAACAATTATTAGAATCTGAGGCAAGATATCATTGGTTATTTTGTGTCTTTTTTAAAGTTTAACATGAATATGTTTTCTTTTAGAGAATGTATTACATAGTAGAGCTATATTTGCCTGTATAATAGTGACTACATTTTTTTTTCTTTTTTTTTTCTTTTACATGTTATTTGCTCTTATATAACATAGTTATAAAGTAGCTACCAAAGTCTGCTTACAAGCTCCATGTAATAAATTGTTGATTTAAAAAAAATAGCAGCTGTTAGGCTAATTTTAGTAGATACCTAATTATATCAAACCATCACTAGTGAATAATATATTGTATAGTGATCAGTATTTATAAAGATACAAGCATATCAATATATTGATAAGTTCTTTCCAATAAATAGTAGCTGTTCAAGATTTTTTTGATCTCTTATTCTTTTTAACTGTTTATAAAGATAAGGTTTGATAGAAGGTCTGAACATTTTTCAGAAATTAGATCTTTAGATGTAATAGTTAGCTTAACAACATTAAATACAAGATATAGCTTTCTTGTTATGGACAGAAGCTTTAGATAGTAGGCTATAGATCTTACTTACTTCTCTACTATTTAAAGTTTAAGATATCAATAGAATAGTTTAATAGAGAAACATATAGTCTGAATATCTGTAGAGTTAAGATATATCTTGTTATTAGATTTAAAGATTAAGACTGGAATCTGTTTTCAGTTGTAATACAGTTTTATGTTTTTTTCAAACTTACAAATGGAAAACTTTGCTTTTTCCAGTACAAACTTTACCTGCACTGTGATTTCATAATGTTTTCTAACTTTAACTCTTGTCAGTGTGGTTTGAAATACATCCTGAGAAGATGATCTGCATCTAAAAGATAGACATTGCTAAGTAGAGATATAAATGTAATTGTTATACTAAAACTTGTTATAACAACTACTAACCAAGATGGTTAATAATATACTAAATAGTTTTACAAGTGAGAATCTCATAGAGATTATAAGAAAACTTGATAAGAAGTTCCCAATATATTCCTACTCTATATATACTACTAACATATAGTCTATGCTAATAATAAATAACCCTATCCTAAGGTCTATGTATTATTTATGAGTATACCATAAGATTGACATATCATAGATATATATCTTAATATTATTTCTTCCAGTTCTTTCTACAATGTTTTAGGTTTGTGATATAAGGTCATGTGATATGTCATGTGATTATGACTATATACTTTTTCATTGTCCAAGAAATAAAAGAAAAATAAAATTAAAGAAAATAGATAAAAGAAAAGAAAATTAAAATAAAATATAAGAGTTCAAGTATACTATGACATAGATTGTCAAGAGGGTCTGATAATGTTGTAGCAGAATATCAGTATAGAGTTTAGGAGTAAGATAACTATATGTTGTCTTAAGTTTTACCAGATATTATAGATTTGAATTCAAGTGAAGTGTTATAATATACTTGAATCCTTATATTTTATTCTGACTTTCTTTTATTCTTATCAAATTTCCTTAATTTGATTTTTCTTTTTATTTTTGTTTCTTTTCTTTTCTTTTATATTTTAGATAATGAAGAGATATATGATCACAATCACATAACATATTACATAACAGTTATATCAGAGGTCTAGAACATTAGAGAATAGACTAGAAGAAGTGATGTTAAGATGTATACCTATGATATGTTGTTCTCATGGTATACTTATAGTTAATATATAGACTTTAGAATAGAATTATTTATTGCTAGTATAGACTATATATTTATTTTATAAGATAGCAATTCATTGGGGACTCCTTGTTAAGTTCTCTTGTGAGACTATTCTAGTATGCTATTGACTATCTTCGTTAGTAGTTACTACAATAGTAGAACTCAACTCTCTCCAAGGATACTGCATCATGCAATTTCCTTTCTCTTACTCTTTTATCATTCTTGGTATGCAATTATTACAAACTTCATATAGCTAAGCCTTAGGCTTGAAATATAAGTAGCAGCCACTAAAAGGTTGTTGTGAATGGTATTAACTAGGCTCAAGCTAATATTTAGACATATCTATTGTTTAAGTGAGCAATGTTTAGTAGTACACTTGTTTATTTTCAAGTAGAAGTCTTATACTAAAAGTTCATTATAATCTTTCTATACAAAGAAACAGTGTTGTTTAATAACAAAATGTTTAACTTAGAGATTCACTTCTTAGAAATATCAGCAAAAAGTTCAATTAGAGCAGTAGTTAATGAAATAGTAGACAGGTAGTCAGTAGATAGTATGAGGTCAGATAAGAATAATACCAGCTAATACTTACAGAAAAACACTTTTGAGAGATATCATTTTTGAGTTGTCAGATACTATGGTAACAAGTACTATTGATTTGAGTCAAATAAATATGAAAAGATTGATCAGAAATGTAAGAAAGAAAAAAAAAACAATGAGATTATTGAAACAGATAATAAAAAACAACAAAATAATACTAAAGTTACAAAAATAAGTATTAGAGTTGTAAGAAGTAGAGAAAAGAAAGAAGAGGAAAAAACAGAAAACAGAGTGGAGGAAAAGGAAATATGATAAAAAATAGAAGAAAGAATAACAAAAAATAAAATAAAAAGAAAAGCAAAAAAAGAATAGAGATAGCAAAAAGTATAAAAGGGAAAAAGAAAAAGAAACAGAGTGCAAAAGAGAAAATGTTTTGTTTATAGAAGTTTTGGGTATATTATCTATCATTATAAAAATGTGGAGAGTAGAAAAGAGGGATTAATACCAATGCTCTCAAATAAATTTAAAGTGTTAACAAGTAAAGTAGTGAATATAGATGTTACAATCTTAAGATTTTAGAATGGATCAAGAAAAGGAACCTTGTATAGGGTTTACACAAGAGAACTCAATAGAATTCTTGATACAAGGTATCTACCTATATATATACTAACTAGTGGTAGTCTGTGCTCTACTATATCTAGCCTGTCCTAAAAACCATGTGTTAGCTATGAGATTAACATGTATTATGCATATTATATAATTTTATTATTTCTCAAACCTTCTACTGTTGTAGCAACCACTCGTCACTCAAGGACAAATGATCTCACAAGCAGTAAAGCTCTTAGTAGGGCTATCAAGTAAAGAGTGGGGATTACAAGAGAACTCGACAAGGAGCCCTCGCTGTATTGCTCCTCTATTTATATAATTTACAAGTGGTCCGTGCTACAACAATACGTTTACCTCATGTCCTATTACTCATCCACATGTGTTTTCCATAAGGCCACCATGCTTCCTGCATGTGCCCTGACGTCATATCTTTAATCTCCGCTGTACATGTGCACACCATGTGTACATCATGAGGAACCCATGTCCCTTGACGTCATCCCTAACCCTAACTCCTATCTAGACTCTTCCCGATCCTTCTAGACCCTAAGTCCTTCCAGACTGCTCTAGACTATTCCACATGACTTCCAGGTCACATGCCTATCTCCTTCCGTTGTAGACTAATAAAATACTATCTTATTTATGTCCGGCTAACCCTAATCCTAGCCAAAGTCTGTCCACACTCTCGTACTATAACATCTACCATATTCTATGTGACCATGTGACCATGTGACTGATGTGTGACAGTATGATTGTCACACTAAACTCTAATCTTTGTTCTCAAAATTGAAAATAAAGAAAAAAAAAATAGAATAAAAAAAAATCAAAATCAAAAGAGACTTGGGTCCAAACTTCATAAGTCTGACAATAGGAGAAGATAGTAGAAGGCAGATAAAGAAAAGAGATGAGTAGAAAGTAGTATTCTCAATGCCAGAGAGTATCTTTGAACTAATAGTAATTTTTTTTAGACTGACAAACTCACCAGTGACCTTTCAGAAAATGATGAATGATTTATTAAGAGATATGATAAAGGTAGGGAATATGTCAGCATTTATTGATAATGTGATATTAGGAATAGAGACAGAGGAAGGATATAATGATATTGTGGAAGAAGTGTTAAAAAATGATAGAGAATAATCTATTTATAAAATTAGAAAAATATGTGTAGAAGGTTGGAGAGGTTGGGTTTTTAGGAGTGGTAATAAGACTAGATAAAGTAAAGATAGAGAAAGAGAAAGTTCAGAGAATAGTAAATTAATCAGTACTGAGAACTATGAAGGATATGTAGAAGTTTTTGGGTTTAGCAAACTATTATAAATGATTTGTCAAAGATTTCACAAGGATAGTAAAATCCCTTCATGAGATAACAAGGAAAGATATAAAGTGGAATTGGAGAGAAAGATAGCAAAAAGCATTTGAAGAGTTGAAAAATAAATTTATGATAAAGCTAGTCTTGATAACACTAGACTTGGATAGAGAGATAAGAGTAGAAACAAATACATTAGACTTTACCATAAGAGAAGTGTTGTCAATGAAGTGTGAAAATGAGAAGTGGAGGCTAGTAGCTTATATTTTGAAGTCATTGAATAAAACTAAAAAGAACTATGAAATTCATGATAAAGAAATGTTGGCAATCATTAGGTGTTTAGATGTATAAAGATATTTCTTAGAAGGCACTAAGAGTTATTTTGAAATATGGACTGACTACAAAAACTTGGAGTATTTTATGAAAGCTCAGAAGTTACATTGAAGACAGACTAGATGAGTCTTGTATTTATCAAGATTTAATTTCATCTTGAAACATGTAGCTAGCAAGAGTATAGGATGAGCAGATAGTTTGAGTAGAAAAGTAGATTGGGCAGAAGAAGTAGAAAGAGATAACAAAAATCAAGTAATGTTGAAGAAGAAGTAGTCGGAGATTAAAGAAATAGAGAAGAAACAGTTGTTAATTAAAAAAGCTGAAGAAGAAATCATAGAAAAAATTAAAAAAACCAAAGCAAAAGATAATGAGATAATAAAGATAGTGAAAGAAATGAAAAAGACTAAGATTAAGATATTGAGAAATAAAGAAGACTGGAGTTAAGGTATTGAGAAATGATAAGTAGCAGATTGAAAATGAGTTAGTATTGAAAGAGAGAAAGGTATATATTCTAAAGAATAAGAGTTTGAGATTGGAAATCATTCATTTACATCACGATATGCCCATAGCAGAACATAAAAGACAGTAGAAGATAGTAGAATTGTGTCAGAAGTGCAGTATGAAGTACATATATAGTACCAGCCAGATGTCAAAGCTAAGCTTGACATTACATACTTTTAGCATAACTGGTTCAATGGCTGGTAGTTCAATGGCTGGTCTGTTTCTAACAAATCGGTCATTAGAAATTATTAGTGACCAGAAGTTACTAAAGAGTTAAAATGATATGTAGAGGGATATGATCAGTGCCAGAGGATAAAGAATAGGGCAGAGATGCTAGCTAAGATTAAATACAGTGCCAGAGAAACTATGGCAACATATATCAGTAGACTTTATTATAAGATCACTAGTATTTAGAGGTTATAATTCAATCTTGGTAGTATATGATAGGTTTTTTAAAATGTTGCATTTTATTGTAATAACAGAAAAAATAACAGCAAAGAACTTAGCAAAGCTATTGAGAGACAATGTGTGGAAGTTGCCAGAGAGTGTAATTTTGGATAGAAAACCTCAATTTGCAGCAGAATTGATGAAGAAGTTGAATGAAATGTTGGAGATAGAAACAAAGCTATCAACAGCTTTTCATCCATGGATAGATGAACAGAGCAAATTAAGAGTTGGAACAGTATTTAAGGATATACATTGATTATAGATAAGAAAATTAGTCAGAATAGTTGACAACTGTAGAGTTTGCCTTTAACAACAAAGTATACACAGCTACAAAGTCATCACCATTCAAAGTTAGTTATGGAAGAGAACCAAAGATAGGCTTTGAAATAAGAAGAAAGAAAAAGCATTACAATTCAATAACCTTAGGATTAATCAGAGAAGAGAACCTTGTATTAGGGTTAATACAAGAGAACTCAATGGAGTTCTTAGTACAATATATCTACCTTAATATACTAACTACTGATAGTTTGTGCTCTACTTCTTTAGCCTACTCTAAATGACCATGTGTTATATATATTATATGATATTATTGTTCTCATATCTTCTACCATGTTTCTTGTGACTGTTACTGTGACAATGATGTCACTCTAAACCCTAACCCTAGTTCCAAGAATAGAAAATAGCAAAAGTAAAATTAAAATAGAAAAGATATTAGAAAAAACTCATGTTCAAGCTTTGTAATTCTAATATTACCTCTCTTTTAAGATTTCTACTCCTGGAGAAGCTTGCTTCTTCTCCCTATATCATCTTGTCTTTTCCTTTCCACTTCTCCCAATTTTTTTCCAATTTCTTTAAATATTCATTTTCAAACTTTTCATTATTCCATCCATATAGCATTTTTGCCATATACTTTTCTAGTAACTCTTTTCTCAAAAATTTTCTTTCCTTTACCCTATCTATCCTTTCTTGCTTTTTAACTTCTGCATTTACTCTCTTCTTGAACTTTGCTACTATCTCCTTTGTATTTTCCAAATTCTTCTCTCTTTCCCAACTATTATTTTTTACTGTAAACTTCTTTCATGGTACTAAATACTTCACCACTCCTCTCACTTTTCTTTTATTTAGAATTTTTTCTACCTTTCACTCTTTGATTCCTTCTATCTCTACTAGTTTTTTTTTCTATTCCCCCACTTGCTCCTTGTATCATATTACTCAACTGACATTCACTACCTGATAAATTTTCATTAAATTAGACAGTTGTAATTTGACCATATTGGTAGATATTACCTTATCAATAGTGTATGGACCTATATATTAATCCACTAACTTCTTTACTGGTCTTCCTTTGAACACTAAATCTTTCATACTTAACATTAATCTGTTTCCTATTTTCCATACTTTTGCTTTTTTCCATTCTTTATTCACTTGCCATTTTATCTCTTCTTGTACTCTCTTCAAAGCTGCTCCTGCCTTTTTCTGTATTTTCCTTATTCTTTCTGCAAACTCTATTGCTTTCTCCATCTTTCCTTTCTTTCTTAGATCTACTCCTATTTTCAATTCTCTCCTATATTTTGCCATAAATGGAGACACTTTAGTTGTTAAATATATCTTGTTATTAATTGCAAAATCTGCTGACACCAGCTATTTGGGTCAATATTTTTATCTCTGATTCTTTATAGATCATAGATATTATTCTAACTCCTAATTCATGTATTCTGTTTGTCTATCTGTTTGAGGATAGAATAACATTGACAGCTTTTTTTCAATACATAACATGTCATTTAACTCCTTTGTCATTTCTGTTGCAAACTGTAGTCCTTTATCTGACACTATACTCTCTGGCAACCTATGTAACTTCTATACTGTTATAAGACGAGTGTGTGGACAGACTTTAGGTAGGGTTAGGGTTAGGACAGAAATAGGACAGTAGTATTTTATTAGTCTACAACGGATAGAAAGCACGTGACCTGGAAGTCATGTGGAATAGTCTAGAGCGGTCTGGAAGGACTTAGGGTCTAGAAGGATCGGGAAGAGTCTAGAGATAGAGTTAGGGTTAGGAGATGACGTCAAGGGACATGAGTTCCTCATGGTGTACACATGGTGTGCACATGTACAGCGGAGATTAAAGGTATGACGTCAGGGCACATG
>Ga0157364_1006247_pt1 | contig 12213 bp, 5 predicted proteins | sample AttsexASBM2_FD_111476 | JGI IMG/M metagenome (GOLD analysis project Ga0157364, IMG submission 111476) | Fungus gardens microbial communities from leaf cutter ant in Ribeirão Preto, State of São Paulo, Brazil - Atta sexdens ASBM2 | ecosystem: Host-associated > Fungi > Mycelium > Unclassified ...
ACACACACACAAAAACACACACACACACACACACACACACACACACACACACACACACACACACACACACACACACACACACACACACACACACACATACATACATAAATTCAGATTATTTTTCAAAATTTAAATATTAAAATTCTGAAACCAATATTCGGATTCAGCTACTCCGATAACTTTTAGAAAGCAAGGATTTCCATAAGTTATCTTATTAGAAAGCTTCGATCTTCAAAGAGTTAATTGCATCGGTATCAAGCTATATCAGATTATTTAATTAAATTGAGAATATATAAGATAAATATGAAAATAATTTTTTAATCGATTCGTTTAATATGAAATAATCCTCTTACTTTGCTTAAAATATCTATCATTTAAAATGTATTAAATATTGCTCTTCTCTTGATAACTCATGACGCAATAAGCAATTCAATTTATTGAGAAGAGAAACACGTTCATAATTCTGATGAATATATGAAATTGTCTTTTGGATTTTATACGTCGCTGTAGAGTGTAAATTATATCCACGATATATTACGTTACCGAGGTGTAAATTATATCCGCGCGCGAGCGCAACCGTTTCCGAGTTAACAATAATATCCGTCTGACGGATATGCAAATTTTCATTGTTTATGCGTACGTTCATGATCATCTCATTGTACATGTTCAAATTATTATTCGATTTTATCCATCTTTAGCGCGAGAGGAAACACTTTGAAATTTGCTAGTTACGAGAGAATTGCATTTACAAATACGATCGTCAGCAATAAACATACTGAGAGCAAAGTGTTTGATATATTTGTGATTATAATGCATAATAAAATAAGTACAGTTAAACGCTCCATCTTTATAGTAAATATAATGCTGTAAAGTTATAATACTATAATGTTAACAATAATTATATTCATGGTTCTATAAATTTAATAATGTACAACGTAATTATCAGCCTTTTTAACAAATATATATTATTTATCTGTATAAAAATAATCTTTCAATTTTTTTAATTTTCTTGAATCTAACAAAGATTTTCTTCTGAAGGCTGTTCCAATTTTTTCTTCAAGTTTTTTTATTGTTTAGGACGTTCTTTATCTTGAAGATTGAAATTGCTATCCCAAAACTTTTGAAACTTTTTACACGTACAATAAGACATAGCATTTTCACCTAAAGTTGAGCAAATCATTTCCTTAGCCTCATTGACTTTCTTTAATTAAAATACGAAAAGAAGTATATCAGCAGCATCAACTTTATTATACATCGTTTTAAAGCTGAAGGATGACACTTTAAAATGACTATACAGTGAAAAAAAATTTTAATTTAAATATGTAGTCGTGCGATTAAATGTAGGGACCGAGAATTAAGTTGTACATTTAATATTATATATATACTAAAAAGGTATAATTGTTTTCTTATAAACTAATTTATAGTCCTTTCGAATACCGTATATTCTTTTTGATATATAAAATTATATTTCCTCACTTTTTTTATAAATAGCGTTTCTTCATAAAAATAAAGCAGTAATAGGATTAATAATTATAAGAATGGAACTTTTAGCCATAATTATTTTACTATTCAATTATAGTTACAAATATCAGATACTTTTCTCTCAGTGCAAAATTATAATTCGTCTACATTCGATCATCCCGATCTCCACTGAAGATTAACGCGCCTCTGTGAATTCTTTTCCTTTGAGTTTTTTGCGATTTGACTGCGCTAATTGCAAATTGATTTACAATCTCTTTCAACTTTAAATATAAAGATAAATTCGCCCGATGGACGGATTGCTTTTAATGATAAGTTATTCAATTTATGAGTGTAATATTTCTTTCTAATTAGAAGGAAGAATTAATTATGCACATTGTACAGCATTGGATTTGCAATTGTGACTAATTAGGCAATCAGGATGGCAAACGCAGCTGCAACGGGGCACATGTAACGATATTATATATCAAACATGTGCAGAAAAAATAAACATACATTGCTGGATAACAATGAAAATAAAAAAAATACATAATGTAAGTGTAGGTAATTTTCTTTGCTGCGCTCGAGAGTAATAACTTGCGGTGTTATTAGTCGCAGAAAGAAAAATCGTCCGCGCTGTACTCACCAAGTTCGCAGGCAATTCGCGGTTAAGGAAATGTAATTCTCCTTGTTACACGATAAATGAGCTACACGGTCCGTGTATCACGGTGATGTTAAGGGCATGCAGCGGGTATTACTACGATTACCTAATACATGCAATTTTCGTGATATGTTACAGCGCACATCAATCACGTGCGAAAGATAGCCGGAGTGGATCACGTCGGCATCGGGGCTGGATACGACGGGATCAATTTGTAAGTGTGACATATTCATAATGGCGCGAATACAATTGTATCAAATATGTACAAACACATGGCAGATATGTGTATAGGAGAAAATATTCTGAATATCAAGCAATTATATCAATAAGCAATTAAAGATAGAGTAGCATAATTTGTTAAATAAGTAGACGGATGACTACATCTCAAGCTAGTTTTCTCTAATACCTTGCTCTAAAAAAAGAAAAATCAAAGATATGGCCGAGATTCCCAAATTTAAATTTTATTATTTTTACATTCCTCTGTTAAAGGATGTAACTATACTAAGAGAAAAATTTGATATTTGTAATTATAAATTGTTATCATTATGATTATTACTACTATAGGTAATATTAAGTCATAATAATTATATATATATATATATATATATATATATATATAAATAATAATGCTACTAACAAATATATGTATATAATTGACAAAAAAGATTAAATTACAGTAATTGCAAACATTTTTATGGTTATAATAATTATAATTATTTTTAGTTGCCAACTATATTTTATTAGTAGAATTACAATCGTTATTTTATTACTAATATTAGAGCAGTAATAATCATAATTAATAAATTATAAATAATGATAACATATAATTATAATCGCAAAATTGTTCTCTTAATATAAGGATTTAATAATTTATAATATACGTAATATATACTAAAAAATATAACTATAAAAACTGAAACTTTGAGGGATTGTTCTGAGAACCTAGCAATATCTGAGTATCTTTAAACTATCTATCTAAAGTTAAATGATTGACAATAACCAACTATTTTGACAATAGAAACTACTTTAATTTCAAGCAACAGTAGCTTCATTCGTATTAACGATATACGACTTTCCTACCAAGAGAAAACAATGCAAATTCGTAAGCGCGTACTAGTTCCGTCGAACTGATTGCGAAACTAGTACATGCAAGCGTAGAGAAGTTTTCGGTTGTACCATTGTATGTAGGACGAGCTGTAGATCAATACGTACAGAGCTACCGATCACTTGCGGTACTCAGAGACAGTTGAAGTCGCTTTCCAGAATTTATGAGAACCGATTACGAGTTCGATTCCGGATGACCATCAAAACGTTCAGTTCAATACATCTCGCTTATAACCCGAGAGTAAGATTGAAACGGAAGGAAAATAATGTACGATGGGGATCGTTTAGTCGAGGCGACTTCATGAATATCATTTAAAGCCCATAAATTCTCCACGAGGGAGTCTATCACGTCGATGCATTTTTAAAAAATTTCATACATAAAATCGTTCTCGCGAAATCGGATAATACTCATATCGGATAATACTCAGTCGTTTATTTAAAAAAAAAAACGATCAATATTATTTTGTTCCATTATCCCTGTTCTTGTTATGTTTTTCACGCAATTTGTTCAGCGCGTGCGAAAAAGACGCCCGGAGTTCTTTCTTTGCCGCGATAACTCGAAATACAGAATCTGCTAAGTGGACGCGGGAATTGGATAAAAACACACGAACATCAATCCTTTTTGTTAAAAATACTGACTCTTTGAGAATTGCTAAAATTGCAGTTCCTAGCATTAAGCTTGGTGAAAAAAATCAACAGAGCATAAAAGAGAAAGAGAGGGAAAAGGAACGAAACAGAGATGAAAAAGAAATAGATAGAAACAGTTCTAACCACAAGTAAATTTAAGATAGAGAAGGTAACTAAAAAGTTGTTGAGTTTCTCTGGGCTCTGCATGAAAAACACAGGTGGTCGCGTCTGGTATATGTGATACAGGATTGAAAAACAGTATGAATGCACTGAAGCGTGATTTGCAAACCAAACGATAAAGAAGCAAAACGACGTAAAATGCGCCGCGCTGATCGAACCGTCGCGATATACCTACGGTTTTTCTGTATTTTTGTCCAGTGTGACAATATCGAATGCAGGAAAACAAGGAAAATAAACATGAAAACAGATATTATATGTCGATATTATATGTCGATACTGCGAATAATTAATGATTATAATGTTTTTATTTTCTTCGAGTAAATTCAAGTTTAAGAACTAAATAAATATCTAAAGTTTAAAAAATAGTTAAACGTAAGATTAATTCTTGATTAAAGCATAGATGACATGTAAACAATTGAAAAATATGTTTCTGGTTATGAATATATATATATATATATATATATATATATATATGTGTGTGTGTGTGTATATATATAATTATCTAACGAGAGCTTTCATTTATTTTTCACAGATAATAAAGTTAGCTACAAACAAGCGAACGAAGATTAATAAATAAATATATAAATTATTAAATAGTGAAGTGTTGAAATCGTATACATAGAATTTTATTTTATTTTATACATTATTTTCTCTATATTTTTTTTCTGTAGAAATATTTAATTATCATGGCTTCAAAATAAAAACAGAAATACGATATCGTTTCGAATTTTAAATCAACAAAATTTTCACATATAAACCTGAATTTCCAATATTATCGATGAATTTTTCGGGAGCAAAAATATTTTTAAAAAATAATGTGGAGATAAAGTAATTGCAATTAATCATAATTCAGCTAGAATGTTGAGAAAATTCACTAATTTTTATTAAATTTGTTACGTTTTATCGATTTTATTTTGATTCGGAAGAAAAAAGTATAAAAATTTGAATATTTTCAATTTTTTTTAAATTTTCAATTGATGTTGTACTACCTATTTAAAACTTGTCAACTTTAACTGCGAAACAATCAATATGTTCCATTTTGTTTCATTTTAAATTTTTATTTGTGGCAAGAACATCAGGCAAATCAAAACTTTATTAAAGTGGTTTCACATCCAATTATGACAAATAAAAATTGATAACGTGATGACATCAGACGTAATGAAGCGATAAATCTTGCAATGATTATTTTCCTGCTTATTCTTAAACATGTCGCAGTTTCGTCATGAGGTCTAAAATTGCTGGATATACTACGACGGTTTAGAGAAAATGATGCGAATGACAAGAATGCACTTTGGTGGTGTTGTACGAACAAAGAAAGAGATATTCCACTGGAATGAAAACAATGCTTCTTTTCTCTGCACCCAGTTTCCAGCTTCTCCCGTTACGAAAGAAAAGAGGATCTAATATTTGCTACAAATATTCAAGGCTTAAAGTACACCACCTATGTTAGAAAAAAATCTAAAACAGCTAGCAAACCTCTAACATATTTGCGTTTAGTTAGAGAATACAACGAAAAACAGCAAAGACATTGCAGAAATTCAAACAGAAAGAGAACATCAGTCTGTTATTCACATATATTATTTTCCTTTTTTTAAATCTTTCGCAATGAATATATATTGGAAATGGCATCTAATAACTTTTTTCATGAATATATAAAAAATAAATAATCGCTCAAATTTTTTAAAAAGACAAGACGCATTTTATCCACAGGAGACTTTTATCCAAATTCACGGCGAATTCACCGCAAATAAATTCAATAACGTGTTTTTATTACTGATAAAAACCGTTTTCTCGCCAAGTATATTTAATTTCGAAGATAAAACTATGTTATTTCCGTGTCAGAGGGATCACGTACGGTGAATCATACGATGAAGTATTTTCAGCTGATATTCGTGGTTTTAACATGTTAATCGTAATAACCAATTCAGTAAAAAATCAATATCAGTAAAAAACGAAGAAGAATTGCTATAACCATTTTTCTAAAAATTTCATTTGCCGAGCTACCAGAATTTGCATAAATTTTCATAATTTGTTATTATGAATATTTTCTTATGCACGCAACGTGTAATCGTATAAAAAATTTAAAGATACTTGCATTTTTCGAAACAAAAAAACTTCTAAATTAAATAAGTTTTAAAAATCTTAGAATATATAACGTGTGAATATATAACTTGTTTTAAAATTTACAATTCAAAATAGCAAGAAGATTCTCAAAAAATTAAAAAGTAAAAAGAAATTATTTGTAATTTTAAATAGTAGTTTTTAAGATATAAGTGTTCAATAACCAATTACAAATTACGTTCAGGTCGCTACCTGCCCATGAATTGCCTGTGCGATAATGATATTAGTGTGTACGCTGAAATGCTGTTAAAAGTTTGATAGCTGTTTTACATTTTTTTTCTAACGCTGAAATACATGCTCACTAATATTCACAGATGACTGTTTAAACATAACCTGTAATTAGCCATATTTATATCCTTAAAAACTACTGCTTAAAAAATTGCAAACTTTGTTTTGTAAATTTACAAAATTTACAAACTTTTTTACTTAAACAGAGTATCTTTTAGTACACCGTAATGTGAATACAAATAGGAAATAAAAGTCTTAAACGGTTAAAATGGATCTTATAAAGTGCTTATAAATAGTTCAGTGTGAATTTATATACTACATAAACATCTCTAATTCTGTAATCTGTTTACCAAATTTAATTATCAATCTTGAAACGCAATTTATATAGAATTAGAACAGTAATGTTACGAATTAAATTGACAAGCAATTTAATAATATTAATCTGTGAATAATTTTAATATTTAATTTTTTACTTAATTCTTTAAGAATATTTTATGGTATTTTAAATCTCAAATTTTATTCTGAAAATCTTTGAAGGAAAAAAATATATATCTCCTCAAAAGTCTAGTCAGCCTAATTATAAACTAAACAATATATATATATATATTATAAACTAATAGACGTCACAACAGCAACAGCAATTAATAGTAACAATAAACAATTGGAAGAGGAGTCATGTTTGCCAATGACAAATTTACACATCAGTTATTTGCCAAATTAATCAGTAATTGGTTCCGCAGGAAGGAAATTACGCGGTCCTCGAATTTCATGTAGAAACCGCGCCGACAACTACATTAGAAACAGTCATGCTGAATCCACGATAGAAACGCCGCGTTCTTAATTGCACGTTAAATTAACTCACCGGTTGACAGCGCGTGGTTAAAATTTCAACGAGCTAATCGGGAGAACCGTTCCATAGGGAGACTCTCGATTCGCGGGTAGCACCAACTAGTGGCTCATTGCCTTCACGTACGAAATTGGTCGGAAACACATGAAAGCCGAAAGCACGACGCTATTTATTCTTCAGCGATCAATGCGTTTATTGCTACGCTCGTTGAATTTCCACTTCGTCAGCCGTTTCAGTTCGTGAGTTTTACTACGTCCACATTGCAACGCGGCTACAAATATAACTCCGTTGAAGCAAATAACGAAATAATATATAATACTGGTCGATAAATTCGTTTCTGTTGCCTGAAAATTAAATCGACTAATCTGTCATAGTTTTGATATGCGAATTCTAAAAACGATATCAGTTTTTTGCGAATTCATAAATTTTATATCAATGGCCTTAATTTTTCAATCAAGCGAAACAATATAGCTACAAAAAACATTCTTCAAATTACAATATCGCTCTCTTACTTTAAAAATGACACAAAAAACATAATTTTCAAGTTATTATCATAAATAAATTAAATAAATATTATCTTATCAATTATCAAAAGCTTTAAAAATCGTCAAAATTGTCACATCTTAAAAAGATTTTTTTTTAAATCATCATAACTCAAACTACAGTATAGTTTCTCAAAGATTGTGAACGAAAATGACAAAAATAATATTAATATAATAATTTTTTATATATTCTGATATATCATTTTTTTACAATTCTTTTAAAACTACCTCCTTTTATGATTTTTTTTATCTACCCTTTTTGAATTTTGACAATTTTGACGATTTTCTAAAAAATTTAACTTTTTAGTTGTCACTTTTAAAATAAAAAGTTATGTATTTATAATTATTATAATTAGATAATATATATTAGATATATTATCATATTATAATACTTTTAAATTCAGCAAAGACTCTTGTAAATTTTCTAAATATTTTAGCCAAAGTGAAGTTACATGTCTTCTTTTTTATTGGAAAAAATACTGGTATTAGCTAAAAAGGAAGACAACTATCGTTTTTGTCTGAGTGAGACATTAAAATTTTATCCGCTTATCATGAAAGGTATCTGTCTCATCGACTATACAAACCGGTAGTTCTCACTGGATGCGAGAAGCGACGGGAATATTCGTACGAGATGGGTCGGAAAAAGCGTCAGAGGATGTGTTTAATTATTTCTAAAGGAGAGAGAGAAAGAGAGAGAGAGAGAGAGAGAGAGAGAGAGAGTGAGTCACGCGCGGAAATAGACGACGGGACGTGTAGGAAACACGGGAAGCGAGGAGGTTAAAACTGACAGGATGTGGAGCTGCTGATAGTCCTGCCAGCCAATAAGCTTTTACGGTAGATTAAAATTCATATCGTTGCCATCAGAGACTGGTTACCGCATCGCATCCAAGAGCAGCGGTTTATGGACGAGCAAAGAGTTTAGTCTTTATTATCATATTGTTAGAAAAGATGAGATGACAAATCTAAAGTTTAAAAGGAAAAGGAGTTTATTCAAAAAACATTACATGTGTGTATATAATTTATCAATAGACATGCACTGCAACGTTCAGCTGATATAAAAAATTAAAATTATATAAGAATCATTTATCGCGAAGGAATAATTAATTTCGAATTCACAGAGAAATTACAGATAAAATTGTGTAGCATCCTGTATATGTATACTTGATAGCAAAAGGTAAATGTTATATCCAAAGTCTTATCGTCACTTAACATCCAAGTCACGATCCTGAAAAAGGACAGAATGATCGTCGATGGACACTTCCTACCTAGGTTTTCCCCGGAGGAACTGAGATCCGCGTGTCGTTCTTTTCGTGGAACGATCTACCAGGCTTCGTGCTTTTCATCCCTATCCATAAATCACTGTCACTAGGGTTGAGCGAAACGTATTTTCCCGCGGAAACGGCATTTTTGAATTCGATTCGGTCGCACCGACGGGCAAATAGACGAGGTACGAGCAAGACGGGCAAAAAGTAAAAAGCGAGAGCCTCGACGTTCGAGAAAGGCGAATCGATGTCCGCTAACCGCGTTGTCGTTGTTCGATAGCATGACTTTTACGTGCTATGCAACGCACATTTTTACTATAGATTTAGTCTGCAGAAATTCGCCGCTAGGTATCTCGCTGCGGCGACAAGTATTCGCACGTGTGAGAAGTAGTCGCACACTCTTTCGATCTCAATCGATAAAGAGAGGGCGGACAGGATTGGAAATTTCACGAATTGGAACAACGTTCGTGATCGTGGTCAACCAACAGCTCTCTACAACGGTACTCCGGGATCTCGGACCGTCACGTTTCGACTACATCCAACGAGGAGCAATTCGCGACAGGTCAATATTTTCATCAGTGTACAGTCGCCCGCGGCACGATTATTTATTTGTCACTGCAGTTACATAACAATTTCCACGTATCCCATTCATCCCAATGTCTCTGTACATATTGTATGTATGTCAATTAATTTACAGCCGTAATAATAATTTTGCTTTCTTAATCATCATTACTTTTCATCATTTCGATGATAGAAAATTTATGAATGGACTAATAAAGATTTCTATCCGTTGATAAACAACATAAAAATATAGCACGATTCAGTTACATTGAATATATTGTATCTTTTGGGGATACAATTTCCATTTTTCCGATCATAAATAAAAGAAAGCATATCGTATATATTTATATTTATTATATATTTCCTAAAAAAATACAAGTTAAAATTTTTCGAATTTTGTATTATAGACGGATTGTGAAGTCTAAATATATATCGGCTTTTAATTAGAAAAGTGTACTACAATGTATTTGCATATATACCATATTATAATCTTTTAGAACTGCGCGCCGAATTGTTTTTCCGGACTATGAACGCAATTAAAACTACTCTAATAATTGCGAATTAAATTGATAAGCCTTTAAAGGTAATATTTTTTGCAAAAATAAATTTATTAACAGTTTCATATTAACATCTTTATAATATGATGCTTGATAGTAGCATCAAATTATTTATTAAATTACTTGTCAATTTAATTCGCGATTAATAGAGTAGTTTTGGTATTTATAGTTTTGCGGGAAAACAATTCGGCGCGCAGTTCTAGACTACAATATGATATATATGCAAGTATATAATGTATTAGTAATTCAAGATTGAATTATTTAAAGCAATAAAGATCCAGCTTCGTAATAGGCATTTTTCTACTATTGAAAGTTAATATCTATATCTTACTTCCGGATTTGAAACTTTAAACAAACCGTTGTTTGTAATTAGCTCTGATTAACTCGCGTTTCATACTATTGTAAATATTTAATAATTATCTAATTTAACGATAGTTCTAGAGATCTAACATATCACTATAATAAAATTAATAAGTATATGTTTCAAATCTACATGATATGTAGATTTGAAACATATACTTATAATATTAGCTCTAATTAACTTACGTATACTGTTGTAAATAATTATCTTAAATACGCAATTTTTTCCCTCTGCTGAACAATTTTATATTTTTTATTTGTGTCACTTTTCTTGCGGGATGCGAACAAGTTTTGCACTTCTTTTAAATATAACATCTTTTATCTGAACCCTAAGGGTAAATGAGGTTTATTGACTATAAAAAAGTTCAGCTTAAGTTCATAAATTTCAAATGTATATAAAAACTATAAATGCCCATGGGTTCTTTGAAAGTTACTTTTTATTTCAAATTTATGTTCCAAGAAATCTAATCGTTACTGCGCTGTTAACTTAATTATTATCGAAATTATTATCTCATGCTTATATAATTATTTCTAAAAAATCACCCTGAAATCGAATATAATCAGAGATCATATGAGCATTGTTTTCGCGGGCGATCATCTCGCGTTTGCAGTGCATGATGATGGACATACACGATTTGGAAATTTCCGAAATTGGAATAACGGCTCTCTGGATGCGGTCGGCTGATGCGTACAATATACAGTTACATAACTGCCAGTTTCAGCCGGGACACGACGCGCCATGAATAAGTCTCTAACCACTCTTGTTGGCCCGACATTGTCAGCAGAGCAGCTTTCGACAGCTCGTCCCCTTGCCTCTATCACCCCCGCGTCGTTGTAACCAGGTCTCTTCGAGCTCTCGTTATGACGTCCCCCGTAATGAGAACGTCGAAATTCTGTGTAACCCCTTTTACCGGCTCATTCCCGCTCGCCATCAGTAACGCGATTCAATGTATCTTCACGAAAGAAGTATCGACTACTTCCTATAATAATATTCCGGAGATAAATTAACGAAAATGTAGACAATTGCGAAAATGAAGAAACATCACTGCTTCAGTAACCCTGCATAAACGTAGACGAACATTATTCTCACAAATTGCGAGCGAGGAGATATCATCTCCTCTTCACTAAAACTGAAATTTTAATTGGTGACTTCCTGCAATTATAATTCATATAATTCAGATGAACAATCTTTAGCATTTGTATGGTATAGACGTATAAAATACTTCATATCAAGCTATAAAGTGAATATCTTTGAATTTTAGAATGATAGCTTTCATTTATAAAAATATAAAAATTCGTAACTTCTTTTTCTGTAATTTTAAAGAACTTTTTCGCAAAGTACAGCATCCTCTACGTTAGCATTAATAAGATTATCAATTCAACAAATTCCTCATCTTAAAATTCCATAACTTTTCCCAGATTTTCAGACAAATTTCCTTGACTTTCAAGATTTTTTATATTTTCGTCTTGATATGGAAACCATTAAATATTTTATTGAAAGATCAATTTAACACAGCAATGTAAATTATTATTAATGTTGCTAATACTATTTATATTTGTAAAGTTGATAATATTTCATAATTGCATATAGATATGTATTAAATTTTGTAAAGCTATGAATTTTAATTTTTCAGAAAATTTTACAAAATTCTGACTTTCCTCTGATTTCCCTGACCATCTTCAATTTCCCTGACAATTCTCTGAT
>Ga0157364_1006248_pt1 | contig 12213 bp, 8 predicted proteins | sample AttsexASBM2_FD_111476 | JGI IMG/M metagenome (GOLD analysis project Ga0157364, IMG submission 111476) | Fungus gardens microbial communities from leaf cutter ant in Ribeirão Preto, State of São Paulo, Brazil - Atta sexdens ASBM2 | ecosystem: Host-associated > Fungi > Mycelium > Unclassified ...
ATACAAAAAAAAATATATATATATATATATATATATATATATATATATATATATATATATATATATATATATATATATATATATATATATATATATATTTATGTAGAGAGCACTTTGACTCTTTTAATGTTGAGAACCAGTACTTCGCTGTCGATAAGTGGCCTTCATCAACGACGAATCGTCCGAAATCCGATTATCACGGAATAGAACGTGTCGTGGCGTATCAATTTGATTCACGATTTAAAGGACTGGTGTCAGCGTCTTTCCGCCGCGAAGTTTGACAGTAACGAGGAAGACGTCTCTTGGCGCGGTAAGCCTCCGCGGCGACTAATCCTCTCGAGAAGCCAGTTAAGGTATTTGTATTTTAATTAGCTCCTCCTTTTCGATATCCGTTTGTTCTGCCCACACTCTCTCGCCGCGCTGCGATCTCGGGACCTCACTTCGCCTCCTCCAATCTTTCTTTTTCCAGGGCTCCTTTCGCTGCTCCTCTTTCGTCCCACCAAACCTTCGAATCGTTTAATCATAATCTAATAACCGGCTGACACAAAAAACTAACTCGATAAGTGCACGTCGCTCCTTCGGTGTGCGTTCTTGTATGTGAGGGCGCGTTCCTGCGCGAGACGCCGCCGCCGCCTCCGCCGCGCTCGACTCCCTTCGAAGGCTTCGAGGGCCACTGTGGCTCCGTGTGAGAGTTATATCGCATACACGAGGCGGCCATGCACGTGCACACCCGTGAGGACTGCGAGCCGCGCAGATTCGAATAAGAGAGGAGAGAGGCGAACGTCTCTCCAGATATTATCTATTGCAGTCTGCCTGTCAGGCTGACTTTCGGTCCGAAAGTCAGCCCGAGCGCGCTACGGGATGAAGTGTCTTCTGCATAGTCACTCTCTTTTTGTGCTTCTCTCTCTTGCTTTCTCCTCCCTTCCTCCCTCCACTCACTCTTTTTCTCTCTCCTTCGTCTTCTCTCTCTCTCTCTCTCTCTCTCATTCTTTTTTTCAATCTCTTCTCTCTTTCCCTCGAGAGTTCGACCATCTCGCTAATCCCGTTGTAGCACGCCAGGCACGCCAAACTGAAGCTTTCCGTGCGATTCCCGATGGCGCGTTTATTTTCCCTCCTCTGGCCCTCCCGCTCGACCTTTTGCTCCTCATCTCTCTCCTTTCTTTTCTCTCCGACCGCTCCCTGTCCTTTTTTCTTCTCTCTTGTTCCGACAAAATATATCGGCTGCCTTGCCGCCCGAGGAACTTCTCGGCAAGTACAAAAAGGGCCGCGGTTTGCCGAGCGATTTGCGAAAATTACACGATCTTGAAGGCCATTCCGAGTAATTATAATATATTGTGGCGTCTTCGCGTTTGAAAAATGGTTTCGTCACTCGCGGCCTCCTGAACACGCCGAATCATTTTATTCAACACGGGACTTCATTAAACACTACATGTTTTTATTCGCATATTTAACCACGTCGCGTTGCTTGGAAAAATGTGAACGTTCCGTAAGTAATATCCTTTAAGCTTTTAAAAATTTTACACGGCAAAGTCCGTGATGCATAAAACTTTCTGTTTATTGACATTTATATCGTGAACAAATATTATAATAGAAGAGCAGTTATTTTTCTCTAGATTTTTTATTATCATAGAATTTTTTTATTACGTTTACTATTTATCAAAGCTTCTTTATTTGAAATTCCTGATTATTCATAATACTAGGAAATTCCATATTGAAAGAATAATTTTGTTGAGTATTTAAAAATTTAGCTAGATACACATCTGAAAATAATTTTGTTTGGACCATCAAAATAATTATGGACGGCTCAAATTGGTTGTTAGAATGTCAAAATTTTTTTTCAGAATTATTAAGATTTTTACGTAATTGTTTTGATGATCCAACAAAGTTATTTTCAAATCTGTACCACCTAAATTTTTAGACAATCGAATAGAATCGTTCTTTCCGTTTACGTTTCTTCCGTTTACGTTAACCATGTAAATCTTACAGAATGCACAATCTGTTGTTTCTACAAATCTCCAAATACGACAAATGTGGCTTTATTCGCACAATTGCTACATATGAACAAAGAGCGGACGAGAATTTCAATTTAAACGCAATGGCCATCGTCCGTTCTGAAGTAAACTGTTGTAACTGGTGTCCCATTGTAAGTTAATTCTTCCTAACGGCGCGGCGTCCACTCACGAAACTTATAATCAACGATACCATGGCTTCATCGCTCGTTACTACATCACGCTGATGTTACGTATACAGGATAATACTCGCGGAATGAAACGGCGGCTACGGTCGCTTATTGCTGGACGAACAAAGCCTGCGGAGCAGGCGTAACCGTGGATACAGTTCTTCTCTATATAGATCTTCTCTGACCTGTCTTCTTCGCTTGTCATTCTTCCTCATAAAACTTCGCACTCTCTTCTAACTCCTCATATTGCTCGGCAACATATATAACACTGCCACATCTCGAGAGAACGAGAGACTCACACTACCAACGCTTGTAAATCTTTTCTCCCCTAACGAGGTGTCGTAAACGCGATCTTATTAGCCCGTGTGTTCGTCTTTAAAATATGTGGACTTTCCGAGCATCGGTGCTCATCATGCTGCAAGCAGTCGACAGTATTTCCCTTCTTCGAATGAACCTTACATTGGCTCTCCTGGTCGTTTTTTTTTTTTTTATATATATAAAATTCAATGAAGTCTGCGAGCTGCGAGAGTGCAATTGTTACATGAAGTTACAATTGAATAGACGATGCTATTCAAATATTCAAAGGATTATATTATTAAGAAAAAATGGAGTAAAATTTCTACATGCCTTCTTTTTTGCATGTTCAGAAATTAATCTCAACTGTGATCCTCCCTCGTTGCTCTTTACGGGAAATCTCATGGATCGCCGATCCCACGATCCACCATCATGTGCGATATTGTTAGTCACGGTGGTTTGCGACGGGTTCACATTGTTTCTTATAGTGTTTCGCTGTCTTGTGGTCCGATTACAATGCGACTTCGTGGTTATTATCACAGCGCGCGACAAGAATCAAATCGCATACAGCTGCCCGCGGGTATTTGCAATGCAGACTCCTTTCGCGTGCGGCCGCAAAAGAGAAAAGGCGTAGGAGAGAAAGAGAGATGTACGAGGAATAATCGGCGCGCAGACAGGACTGACGAATGGGCTACGACCGTGAAAGACATTGTAAGATCGATAGATGGAATCGTCGCGTGTAATGTAAATTGACTCTCGAGCGGAGAGCCAAGAGACGACGACGAACATATCGTCGACGCGTGTCGTGAAAAGCTGTTTTATGGAAATTAAATTCTGAAAATTAAACTCTGCAACTTTTATGTTCAGTCTCCACTGTAAATCTGGATTAGCTGGTTACGTCTTATGTATTGTAAGATCATCTGTAACAAAAATGGCACGCAAGGAGCATAAAAAATACTTTGAATTAATAGTTTGATTGGTTAGCTTATAATAATTAAAGCTTAATAGAATCGAAATGGTTTTCATTTTGTATTGAAATTTTCATCCAACGCAACTTGTTGAAATCTATCATTAATATAAAGGAAGTATATATTCTGACAGATTTATATAATTAATTGATGTATAATTTTCCAAAAATATTTAATATTTAACTTTCCGTATGCAATCGTATTTTTACTTGCTTCGTCCAAGTTTTTTTTACTGTCTAGCCTTTCAAAAAAATGTAGGAAACTTTTGGGTTACTTTTCATTTCTATTACATTATTAAATATATTAAATAATTTTTTAACAAGAGGAAACCGGACTCTATCCTCCTTTATTTCGGAGATTTTGAAAGTAAAATTGGCAAGTAATAATTTTTCTACATTCACGGTAGGCGAAAATCTATTAAAGAATGATGACAAAATATTCTCGTAATAAGATTCTGTAATGTATGCTTTTCATATCGCCTAAGCATTTTCGCGTCTGCAAGAGCTATGAAATAGGAACACTTCACGGATGTAACTTTATGGGGCATTCCACTGCGCGAAGATTAATGAAAAAAGCGCGCTTTAACGGGCGAGCCAACTCACGCGAAGAAAGTACCGCCGTAATCGGGTTCTTGTTTCGCGGTGGAACGCAGTTTTCTCGGGATCTCTTAGGGTAAGACCGAATACGGCTTAACGTGGAATCATATTGAGCCGATCGCTCCACATCGGCAATCGCAGTTTCTCAATATGATCGGATAACATCGGATACTGGCAGGAAACAGCACGGCATGGACAGCCAAATATGGCTCGAGTCCACATTATTCGAACCCTCGAGTCGCGGATACTACCGGCCAGAAACGACTACGCTACTACCCTGCCATTAGAAGGAGGGCCACTAAACCGAAGACAACAGCAAGGACGACGACGACAACGACGACAAGGTGAATGACGCCGACCGTTGTCGCGACGATACGTGACTGCAACTGTCTTCCTGTCGTCTTCCTTTCTTCTCCCCTCGTCCTTCAGTTTCTTGCACTTCCATTCCATCTGTGTCTTCGATGGGGAGAACATTCTTACTTCAGTCAGCAACCCGCATAGTAACGACGGTAGCACCCGACGAAGGAGTCACCTCTGAAATTCATTAACTTCAAGATCTCCAATGCGTTGCACGATACTTGATATCTAATGAGTTCCATCGAAGATCTTGATTAACAACGATTGAATAATTAATTAAGGAGGATCGTGTTCTAATGAGATCTTCAGTGAAATTTTAATTTATACGAATAAATATTAGCATTGGTCCGACTCTGCCGCAAATAATTCAAATATTAAATTGCAAAATTAATCCTTTCGTTTTGTAATACTGCAACTGGAAGTTCGCGATTTAATTGAGTCTTATAAATCTGCTTGTAATTTTTTCTGTATTCAAACTAAATCCTATTATTTATTTTAACGTAAGATTCATGTTCCTCATATCCGTAAAAAAAAATAGTATATCCGTGAAAAAAAAATAAATATGTATACTATACAGCGGTTATGTATACTATACAGTGGTTAACGCATTACAAAATCGATAGTGTGGGATTCGATTGGCACTTAACAGTCGTGTAATTGGAGCATAAATAATCCAGTGACCGGCAACAAACACGCAAGACCGAGCCTGAACACGAACCCAGGTTGTTAGCCGCGGTGTACCGCGACTGTATGAAGGTACAGCCAATTTTGTTAATTTGAAGAACTTAACGCGATACCGAGAACATTTCAGCTGCGACCATTATATACAAAATTTAACGTGTACGCGCGCGCGCGCGCGCGCGCGCGCGTGTGTGTGTGTGTGTGTGTGTGTGTGTGTGTGTGTGTGTTGCGCGCGAGCGCTGGTATGTGTGTGGCATCGTATTTATGCATAAGCACACGAGGCCATGCTTACTAATAAGCTGTTGCGTTTGCGTGCGGACTCGACGCGATGCAGGTGTAATGAGCGAACTTATAGATGATTATCATTTTCCGATACTACTCGTATCCGATTCAATCGGAATTTTTGTGAGCGGTAAGGGAAGAGAGATAGAACGCTAACGAACTCCCGTAGGACAGCCGTGCATATTTCTGTTCCTGTTAGTCCTTCGCCGCGGGGCGAAATTGTAATACCGCAAATAACACAGTAGCTCTGTACACCGGATATTGGATAATTGGTGGTGCACCCTTGTCACAGAATGAGTTAATTTGCGGGAGTAACTTCTTATAAATAGCGTCGCTATGTTATTTGCAGTGTAATTTAAATGAGCGTATTTAACTTTAGAAACGCAAATAGATCGCCAGATCTTTTTTTCATAATAAACGATGATGAACGCGCAACGATAGTTTTTTTTATGTTACATCTCGGAAATTAACATAAGTCAATCTATTCCTTTTTTAAAAATGGTCTGAGTTGTACACCGACAATAAATTGGAGTAAAATTAGAGATTTTCGAATAAGAGTTTAGACACGAGCTGCAGTTTTATATGCAGGGTAGTAATTTTAACAAAAATCTACGAGAGAGAAGAACACACATTTACTACTACATATTATACTTACATTATTACTTTCTCTTTCTCATTCTGTTCTATCTTTTTCTTATTTATTTCTGTTTCTCTCTCTCAGGAATTATTAAAATACGGATTAATCAAAAGTGGCTTTCTCTTGTCTAGACTCTTATTAGATAGTCTCTAAAACAAATTATATTTATTTCACTTCAACTTATTGCATCAGTTCAGAATATTCTTCGATAAAGACGCATTTCGTACGACGGACGATGACTTCCTCGGCATTTCCATGTACGTGTCATTCTCTAATACAGCAGATTATTAGAACTTTGACTTTTTTTTTAGATTACCTCGTGCTAACTTGATTTCATAAAATTCTGTACGCTGTGCAGTTTAGGGCCAATCGATTTCGCTCTCTCGCTTTGTCTCCGTACGTATCAAAATGATCGTTAATATAGCGGGCACTGTACCGTGCTGACCGATGAGGGAGAACAGACCTAACACCCCATCCTCTGGGGGATTTCGCAGCCGCGATACGGCTGGTCCCAAAACCCTCCTACGGTTCACGATTTATGACCGTTGTCGTCTATATCTCCGGAAGAAATAGATTACGGCGGAACGCACACGAGTCGAATGAGGAACTGATATATTAATTTCTCACATATACGAGTATAGAAACGCACACATCTGTCTCACCCGGGACAAAACTTCCGAAAGAGAGATGGATAAGCTTTCGGAGATTGTTTCTTGTCGTCGCGCTCCGCGAATCTCAATTGCTCAGTCAAATTCTCTTTTTTGTAATGCCGCAAGCAGTTCCATAAACAATCCCGGAGGCAGATTCCGAGATTTTCATAAATAATTTGGTCATCCTGAACAAAGTGGGACGATCATTTGAAGTTTAAAGAAAGAGGAGATAAAAAGAGAGAAAATCGAATGAATGGCAAGTTACGCGATTGCTGGATGTCATACATATGTACGCGAGTTGTATCCGATTAATCAGTGTAATAGACCATGTTGTAATCGCGGCGGACACTCCATTATGATCATTCGCTTGTACAGTTTCATACCGCTAATCTGAAATTAATCAGCCGCTTAATCATTACCGTTTCGCATTGAACTCTCTGCGCGGCGAGCGGCCGTTCCCTCTGTTACGAATGTTAGGACGACGACGATGACGACGCCACGTCCTTGCACCTTTCTCTTCTCTTCTCCCACTTCGTCTCATGCTTTAACTCATGCACACGTGCGATCCCTCTTCAGTAAATGCGGGCACAAGATGTCTGAATGGACCCACATCGTTCTCTAATTGAAATCATTAACAATACGTCTAAGTAGAAGGATTGTTGTTTACTTGCTTTTGATTCTTAACTACTCTCCAGCGAAAGCACAGATCGCTGAAATGCGTCGCGATATTTAAAAAAATCTTCAACCTTAATTTAAATAAAAATCAATTTTTCAACGAGTATTAAATCATTTCTCTTTTTACTGTCGTCAAAGGCGAGCGTTGAAGGCTTTCTACAGACTAAGAGCCGTATCATTTATCTTCAATCACTGATGAGTCTGTCACTGCATTTAGTTATTCATCTGTATGCTAATCAATATATGTAGTTCAGTATTATTATTCAGCGAATTTTTTGCACACTATCCCCACGTTCATCGATCACGAATCGTATCTCGCACACATTATCTTCTTGCAATAAATCTTTTAGTTGTCGATCCTCCTGTTTTTAATTACCAACCATGTCGTGTCGAAGAGATTTTTATTATGGAGCGTAAATAAATTCTTTTCTACTTTATTCCTCTCACTCCTTTCATTCTTCCCGCTTTCCGAATACCACCGGCTCGCAGACCATCGCGGCCGATTGAAGAATTTATGCCGCACGCCGGAATGCTCGATGGTCTGCATTAATATCGCGTTTTTGGCGACGTTCGATGCCTCGTTCGGAGCTCATTATCGCGCGTGACGGTAGATTTATAACGCTCTTTAATCTATGATGTAACCTCTCCACATTTGTGTTCTCCCTTGGCCGGTGCGCGCAGTACCGCGAACGGCGCCTCTTAATCTCGGAATTTCTTTGTCATAATGCATCCAATCAGGGGATTCATGAATTAAACATTTCCATCGTATCTCTCGCAGCGCGATAAATCCGATATTTAGAATCGGCCCGAACGACCGGCGGGCCGTCGATGCCGCGGGCTTATTTTTTATTCCGGCGTTTTATTCGTCGCGGCGTTAAACGTCGGCGTTAATTATATGACAGTTTTATTAATGCGACCGACGATCTCTCGATCTGAACCACCATATAACTCGCGTCTTGTCGCGATTTTTCACATTGGCCGTTGTATCCCACCGTCGACGGTATATGATGTGTACGTGTACCTTCGGAGTATACGACGTGTCGAAAAATCTCTGGCGCTTACGCATCCATGTATGTATCTTCGCCTCTAATAATTTATTTCCGTTGAGAAATTGAGTCCGAACGTGCTGAGTCTCCAATCGTGAAATGTTCCCAATCCCAAAACACATTTGTTATTGATCGAAACGCGGCACTGGTCACTCGTGTATGCACGAGTGTGAGGAAACTACCGATGATCAAGTGGGTGTAGGCTATTATACACATCGTCGGGAAACGTCAGTCGGCTTGGGTGTTGTTATTAATTAAATGTCTGACTGATAGGCATCAAACGACACGCCAAATCCCCTTGTGAGGCTCGTTCCTATTAGGCATCATTTGTCTCCGCTACTGTATGTGGATATACCATCTCGTCATTCTCTTTTTAATCCGAGTCTTTTCGTTCTTAAATATTGTCAAATATGTTTTATTTGAAACATTAGTAAAGTAATTTTTAATAATATACTTTTAATTACACTTTAGATGTTTTGTAATTTAAATTTAGATGTTTTGCTAATAAAAGTTTTTCCAAATCATTATCTTAGACAAAATTTTTTAATCGTTTTATTATAAATAAATTTTGTTTTTTTTTCTTTAAAAATTAATCATTATTAATAATTATATTTTAATTACAAGTTTTAACCTTATACTGTATTTCAATGTTAAAGTTTTTTTTCTAAATAAAAGTATCAGTATTTGTGATATGAAAAATAAAAAATACATGACTCATCGTACAGATATTGTGAGATATAATTGTTGTAATTTTTCCTCTCTGAATTTGACATTGACTTGCAAATCGAAAACGTCAAGGAAGTCACAGATAATTGTTGCCTTACAATGACGATGTATTATCGGCCAGGCATCAGCTAGTGGTTTCATTTTACGGTAATAAATCATTATGCGAACATAAGCCGAATTAAATTAATTAACGGAAACACGCCCCCGCGACATGCCGGAACTTTTTGCCGCCGGTTCGTTTACCTTCAAATATGATCACGCTGTGAATGTCGTTGTGCAACGCGGATATGAAGTAACGTAATATCATCTGGGGTTGCGGGGCACAACTCTCGACAGGGCAGATCGGTCGTCCCCGCTGATAATATTCTCCTTCTTGCACGGCGACGACGGCGTTCGAGGCCCGCGATTCGTTTGACTCATCGTTTCTCATCAACACCATGAAAAACCCCTAGGTATCGATCGGGCAACTATCGTATCGTTATGCCCGACGGATACATACGGCTTATTAATATTAATGAATGGCCTCTCATAAGTTCTCCTTGATTTATGTCTCCAAGTCCTACGCCAATGCGCGAGCTTGTTGCCCCGCCGTAAATCTTCGACCGTAGCAGGACAAAAGTAATTTCTGTACGTTATTTGTATTTTTAACGGATTCCCTTCGGCGCTCCGCGCCGAGTCCCTCGTTTTCATCGCATCCCCTCGTTTTTTCGCCGTTCGTCAGCTGCTTGAGACACGCGCAGAAATCAAATTTGTGTTTAAAAAAATGTCTCCAATCATCGAAAGATTTTTCATACAGTACGGCGTAAAGTTGTTTATCGTTTACATTACAATGACAAATCACATTCGTGCTATATAACTCACAATCGCGTTTGACAAAAAGCCTTACACGAATTGATATAAAAGTGTCGTTTTGCCATTTAATTTTATATTACTCTCAATGTGCTTGAGAAAAATGTTCGTACTATAAAAATAGAACATATAAAATAGAACTTATAGAACAATCGTGCATAATTATCGTTTCTAGGATAACATGAATTTCTTGGCCCGAGAGCGCAAAGGAAGAAATTAGAGAAAAACGGAAAATGAGGGGAGAAAATGATGAGAATCGGAAAAACCAGGACGAGCGTGCCGGATTCTGTCAAGAATTCTCTCGATAAAGCGTCTCCATAGCTGAGACGTGATTAGCCAATATAATAACGGCAAATTAAAGGCGACGTACCAATTTGAAAGCTAAAAAAAAGGGGACAATAAAATGTGTATGTTCCGTTTCAATAGGGAAGTTCTTCTAGAGATGTACTTCAATCTAAATGATTTTTATTGTACTATGATCTGGAGCATTGGAAAAATACAGTACAATTTGATACTTTCTTGAACCAAATACTTTTTTGATCCTTTCCCAAAGTTAAAATCCTTACAGTACGTCATGCCGAAGAAAGTAGGGTAATTGCTCGAAGATTGACGCGTGTCGACACCTTAGTGACTTACGCCGCGGCGCGCACTTTCGTCGGCACGGCTCGCGCACAAAATTAGCTCAACACATTAAAATTTCACGAAGAACGTATGTGTGCGCGGCGATTGTAATTAAACGTAAATTAAATGACGAAGACTTGGATGCGCGCAATCGCCTGCTGGATTCCAACGTAACGAGTTATAAACGCAACCGTATAAGACTCAAAGACGTGGCTTCACGTCACGTTGCAACCGTGACGCAGCTCCTGCTTGCCTGCCTGCTTGCCTGTCTGCCTGTCTGTTGGGATGCGAAGTCATCGACTTCGCTTTGCCGCGTGTCGGGAAACGACGGTAATTTCGGCATTCCGCAGGCGGGCCCGCGAAATTTCAGACGTCGCCGCGCGTACCCGCGTCCCCCAGGTGACACGAGAAATTACAACGTTTACCCGCGGAGTTACTGTGGAGAGGCACGTTTGACGCCCCTGAAATTATCTGCGCGGATCTCCGTAATTAATTAAAGGAGACGATAGAGCGATAAAAGAGAGCGACTACCGGGCTGTCAAGCGGGACGCGCGCAACTTCTTGGAGGTGCATCGTTAATTCGTCGCGACGCGTTCGACGGAGTGTGCGAAATTTACAAGATTACCCGTCGAGAGACGGGAAGAATCAATTTAATTGAGAGTCAATGATACCCAGAGTAACTGAGTACTACTCGTGCCCTTGCCCTTCTTCGTACCCGAAAGTAATGGGGAGGGCCGTTCTAAGGATCTCGCAGGAAACAAGGCACGAGTTTCCGTTCGGGAGTGGATGGTAAATTATGGGCGTTATTGTCCGCCCGTGAACAACAGCCCGCCTCATTACATGTGGGAATTATTGACGCTGGACCGCCTCGATGGTGCTACTCCCCATCTCTCTCTCTCTCTCTCTCTCTTTTTCTTTCTCTCTCTCTTTGCTTCCATGTATGCAATACAATAACGTGCGGCTTCGTCGCCTCCACTTTATCTTACCTCGGCCTCGTATCGTCTCGGATCTTGCCAGTCGCTTCTTTCTATCCTAGAGGAAGCTAAGGATGGTGAATCTTATGTTTCGTGTACTCTTATACTTTGCCGTTTCGTACCTATGTGATATTCTAGATCGTACAACCCCACGTGCGGCCCCAGCTCGTTCAAAAGGACCCTTAGGAAGTAACTATGGCCGCTCGTTGTAACTCGAGGCTAGTGGCTACACCGACCGAAGGGATCGTTTGCGATGCAACGTGTACGGGCAGACGGGAGGAGGACGCGGTAAACCGCTAAGCAGCCCGGATATGGCCGTACAACGGGCTATCAAGAACGAAATTCCGGATAATTACGTCACGCGGGGCGACCGCGTTCGAGGATATGCGTTTAATCTCTACAAAGCTCTCTCGCTAATGAAGAAGGCGGAGATAACAGTGAAAATATTCTATGTATAAAAGATTATGCAATTATGGGGCCAGGAAATTTATTTGGGTAACTGTGATATATAGCTATCTGAAAAGATATTTATTTAAATTTTAATAGCAGATGATTATAGTTTTACAATTTTACATATAGATTCTTTATAAATTCATTCAAATTTTATATAGTCTTGTAGAACTTAAATGAACACGAATGAACTTTTAAGAGGTAAACGTTTATGAGATAATTATAAAC
>Ga0157364_1006249_pt1 | contig 12212 bp, 4 predicted proteins | sample AttsexASBM2_FD_111476 | JGI IMG/M metagenome (GOLD analysis project Ga0157364, IMG submission 111476) | Fungus gardens microbial communities from leaf cutter ant in Ribeirão Preto, State of São Paulo, Brazil - Atta sexdens ASBM2 | ecosystem: Host-associated > Fungi > Mycelium > Unclassified ...
ATCGAGAATAACTTTATGATGCAGACACAAATCGACTAATGTTTCTATGGAGTTATGTTGACAGATGCCCAAGTTTATTGTATGACGTCTATGATCTATTTATTTCGACCACCATTTACCGCTGAAGCCATCTATAGGAAAACGGCGGAAGCAAAGTACACCTAATATATGAAAATTAGAATAATCTACACTTTCTTTTCAGATCTAAATAGAAATTAAAATTGTAGTTTATTATACGATAATGTTATCGAGATCGTCCTTAAAACAAACGTAAAGTAAAGCGCATATGTTCGTTTGTACTATGTGGTCATCGAATTACGTACTAAGTTAGTGTCGCTCCAATCTCTGAAACTGTATGCACTACTCTGACAGCTTAATTAATTCTCGACTATCATTAGCAAATTTAAATTTAGTCTAGGAAAAAGTGATATTTTATAAAATATATGAAAGAGGAAAAAATATATTGCGTTGCTCACATCCTCGCAAGAAAAAATATAAAATTATTTAAGGAAGAGAAAAGAAAATTATTATATATTATATATATTATATATATTGCATATTTTAAAATGAGTTATTTACGGCAGTATTAAATATAAATTAAGCTAATTACAAATTGTTTATTTCAAGTTTCAAGTCTAAAAGTAGGTAATATAGATATTAATTTTGTTATGGTATTATATTAACTCTCTCTCTATATTTAATAAAAACCGTCTCTTTTTTTTAATTAGTGACATTTTTCTCATTTTTCTATTTTATATTTTAATTCAACTTGATTTTTCTTTTAAAAATCGATGTATTCAGAACGCAATCCGTACATAATACAAAATTCGAAGAATTTCATCTTTGTCACTTTCTTTGCGGGGATATGATATACTTATATTCTCTCTTTCTTTCCTTCTCTCTCTAGAAAATCGAAACTCACTTTAAGAAAAAAAAGGAAGATATTTTGTTTCCATTCAATGGAAATAAGATTTTAATAATATTCTGAATCTCAGACACGCAAGTCTTTCACATGTGTCCAACATCACATGTGTCTGAAATGTGTGTGTTTCTTTGCCTTGTATTTTCCTTCTATCTTAACGTAACAATATGCACTGGCTGAAATACAAACGCGCATCAGATTTAGCAATGATTTCATTCTTCTCTATTGAGGTTGAGCGCGACGACGACCTGGAATATCCGCACCAATCCGGACGCTACATACTTTTATTGTCTTTCTCTTGCGCAAAACGCAGTTTTGCCCTTTTTCCGTTAGCACAAATGTTGTTATCTATAAATATTCCGTTCTGTCTTGCTCTTGTATCTCGCGCGCGTTGCGATATGAGCGTCTAGAATTTTTTTTATAAAATAGAAAATGGCAAGACAACATGACTGATCGGCTCCGTTTGAATGGTTCGCATTTATTAGTTTTATTTACTTACAATGAACACTAAAAACGAATTTCCAATCCATCAATTACGAATATATATCCTGGATTTTTTTCGACAGTTCCGGTTTTAGACCATTATTCCAATTCTGCTAATTTAGATATGTGCATCAATTCTTTTTCAACAATGGTCTGTTATAGAAAAAAAAGATATCCTATTTATAAAATATATGTACAACAAACATTTTTTCATTGTAAATATCATTATCATAAAACAAAGTTCGTAATTACGTATAGCAACAATTTAGAGGCGTTTTCATTGTTGATACATTCTTTGTGATTGTAAATTTTTAATTGACGAGATAAGCAATCTGATGATTCAGATATAACAACAGTGTAAAAATACTTCATTATTATCAGAGATAACCGCATTGATTTACGATAGAAGTGAACAAAATGTGCGCTAATTGACTTAATAAAATGATCGGCGAGTTGTAAATGGAATGTTGATACGATCACGTCGTTTATTGTAACTGGTTGCGCGGATCAATATGTTTATCGCAGTTTATTATTAACTGTCGAACCAGCTCCAAGTTCGTCCCGCGTCATCACAATACAGCCAGTAAATATTGTCACTATGAAATGATTGGCGAATAAATTACTCGCGTATTAATCCTGAAACGTGACATGTATTACGCGTGGTAAATGAATTATCACGAATTACGGAAGCGTTTATATCATTTTACACGAAAATCTCACAAAATTTTCTGGGCTACCATACGCGTGTAATTTTTTTTAATTAAAAAAATGTGAAACTTGTTTGGTATTACGCATTAAAGTGTTTTAAATACGGAGTTATAAGTTATATGAATTTATTCTTGCAAGAGATTTGCGACTGTTTTTATATTAGCATTGAGATTTCGAACAAATTTATTCGGGTATTACAAGTAGTATGCACATTTCAGTCAGGAATATTTGTTTAATATATGATAGCGATGCGTTATATCATAGCCTTTTCAAAATTTATTTCGGACTATTATATACAAAAGACTGTTAAATGCAAATAATTAAATTTAATTTTTAATTGTAGGCAGATTACAATGAAGATTTTGAAATATCTTCATCGACAAAATTTTGCAATAGAATTATTTTCAAGAAAATACGAAGAAACTTCGCTTCAATTTATTGCGATAGATTAGAAAATGTTTATTAAACTTGTATTATTGAAAAAACAAAGAAATTTTTATTTATATATCAATTTGCACTGAAAAGTACTAGAAATGTGTTATGTAAATCTAAATCGAATGTGCAATCCATTCAGTGCAGAAAGAATTTGAAATAATTTACTTAAATAAGATGTATATAGAATTAAGATAAATATATTCAAGATTTAATATTTACTTGAATACAATTAAATTCAATTGATTCAATTGATTGTTTCTAAGATTTAAAGTATTAATTTTATGTATACATATATATATATATATATATATATATATATATAAACACTTTTTATTAACATTTATTATTAATTTAAGCCCTAATAGCGATAAAGTATACTTGCAATTTTAAAATCTTCCTTCAATTTACATCTGTAAAATTCAAACATTCTTGCAAATTATAATTTTGGATTATAATTCTACATTCTCAATTAAAATCAAACGGAATAAAGCAGATTTGCATCCGAAATTTTAGAGAAGCTTCTATAACTTAATTAACAGCTAACGAGCATTTTAATTTAGTTCAAACATAAATTTCATTTTAATTAACGATTTTGGCCATTTATTTGCCAAATCATCATCATTTTCAATTTATAGATGTGTTGTCCTCGGTGGCACATATTTTATTTAATTATTTATATAAATGAATGATAAAATATCTAAGACAAGATTATTACCTACCGCATGATTTAATTTGAGATAGATTTAATGTATCTTATATATTATCGATTTATATTTTAATCTGAATTTAGTTCACTAATAATATCATATTGGAAAATATTTAAAGAATTTAATTTATTGATTTAATTATTTAACTATATAGTGCTTATAAACTATATAATGCTTAACTATATAGTGCTCAATATTATAAATTTATAATATATTCTAATTCCAAATAAAGTTATGATTAAAATATCAAAATTCGTCGTTTCTATATGAGAGAAATATTTCCAAACAATTCTTTTAATCAAAAAACCTATGCTCCCTTATATTTCTACTTTATTTATATTCATTTGTTTACAAGTGTTCATATTTGTGGAATTATTCATTTTAGTGTGGCACATCCCGGCTCAACTTGGGCTTCATTAGTCTCCTTCCGTCCATTGGAATCCCAAAGTCTAAATTAATTTTAATCGCTTGGCACAGTTGTCTTATCGACCGGGTGAGAAACCTCTCGCCACGTTATCGCATTGCGGTGATGACGGCGGCAAAATTTTCGTCTCGTATCCGCAAATGAATTTCCTCTGTTTTTGTCGCTGGTAAAATCTAGTAGGGTACAACCTTAGTGAAATGCACACCGTGCCATTACGAGTGTTAACAGAGCGCGCCGAGGAAAACCGAAGAAGAGACCAGATGTAGAGACCGACGCGGGGGTAAACGATGGAAGGAGGACAATCGAGGAAGACTGCAATCTGAATTCAGTGCACGCTTCCTCGTTTCGTTATACTAATGGTGTTGTGCTCCCTTTTCTCGCTCATTTTATTCGCTGTGATTCTTTCTGACCCCGTCGGGAACTCAATCGGAGCTAGCTTCCTCCGAGCTCGAGCGGCGTAATTCGTAACTGGCCCTAGCGCGCTGATGAATTTCCTTCAGACCCTATTATAATTCATCTTTGCATTGCGCATTTTTTTTGCCCGTGGTTGGTCGGGATATCTGGACGTGCATGAGAAAGCGAAATTAGCGTCGGGAAGAAATTTACCCAGGGTGACGAGGTTCGTTTCCTACGTGTGTTTTTCAAGTTGTACCGAGAAGTAATTCCTTGAGATACGACCCTGAGTCCTTGTGTGCAGTACGAGATTCACATCGTTTCTAATTGTGTAAACTTGATTTGAATATCGCGAGCTTGATATTTTAAAATATCTTTCACGCTAATGAGACAGTAAATGAATAGTCTTCTATCTATATCATAATTTGTCCTTTAATACTGCACTATAGCTCTATGAAAATTATACACCTAACAATTTTAGCCAAATTTATTACTTTGAATTTTAATTTTATTATTTTGTTATTTTGAAATGCAAAATTTATAATTATTGTTTCTTAATCTTATCTTGCATCATAGAGCATTTACTAACCCGTTTTTTAATAATCCTATCTATGGGACAAAATGAGAAGAAATACTATTTTAAAGTTAATTATTAATATTACCAAATAATTAAAAAATATTCCTATTTATTGTTAATTATTTCAATGATTTATTGTTAATTATTTCAATGATTATGAAGGGTTAAAAATAAAGACTTTGTTTCTTTTATATTAAAAATATAATAGTTTTATTCAAAATCGAATCTTAACTACCCCGTTTTGCTTCACTTAATAACGATATGCATCTATTTATCTGCTAGACGCATAATTAACATACGTTAATTTAATATATTATTTTACCTAATAATAGTCACCTAATTTTTTATTTCACAAAGGTTTCATCTGCTGCAGCTTTATTCTGTAACTTTTAACAAGAAGTGTCGATATCATTATGTCATTGCGCAGTAATGAATACATTGTAATGATGTCGACACTGTCATTAACAATTATAGGATAGAGCAGTATGGGTAATATTATTGTAATATGGTTGCTGGGATAATATTTACACCCCATTTAAAAATCACTCTTATTAATTACATATTGTATATTATTGATTGTTTTATAATTTATTAGTAGAGTCTGGATTGTGTTGCTGTTTATCCCCACTCCAAGCGCCGCGTGAGAAGCAGTGTCGTCTACGCCGCCGTGCCCGCGTTGCTACAATCTAAAAGTACGTTCGGGGAGGCGTTATTAGTTTTATTTGTGTCATTCTTTCCTTGTTTTACGTCTAATAAATGATGAAAATAGTGTCTCTTTCCTTAACATAACAAGAGCTTTATTAAATACAAATAAAAATACAATAATAGTGTTATTGAGTATATAGTAGAAAAATACAAATGCACATTATTTATATGCACATTATTTCTTAAAAGACTTATAACAATGATTCATTGTTATAAGACTTAAGAAATACACATGTAATTTTCAACTGTGCTCAATAATACGACTATTATTACTAAAGCTCTTGTTATATTAATTATATTTTATTTCTATTTCTTTACTATGTTATGATGCCTCATTTATCATTCTATTTTCATGATTTATTAGGCGTAAAACAAAGATAGAATGACGCAAATAATGCTAATAGCATCTCCTTGAACGCAGACGCTTCTAGACGGTAGCGTAGACGACACTGCTTCTCGCGACGCGTAGCGCTTAGAATGGGAAATTGGGAATAAACAGCATCGCGAGTGTTTAAGATCATTATACAGAATTTCTAAATAAAAATAAAAAATTTTAAGAGATGAAAATTTTGTTGAAATTAAGACAGATTTTTCATATAAACATATATGTATACACTCTTATATTCCTTCTTGAGAAGTTACATTCCTTCAAAAGGGAGGTAAAAATTAAATTTTTATTTTTTTAAATATCAATAAGTATTCTTTTTATTAGTGGAAAATGTCCACTAATAGTAATTATTTACATTCGAAGTTAATTATTTTCCACACTTCGCGTGAAAAATCGTATTCCTTTAATAGGTTCATTTCATATCTCTCTCCCTGTCTAGAATTAGCTAACTTTTCATGTAAAACAGGGAAATAAAGTTATTAACTTTGACTATTAACTTTTTAATGAAAAACGAGCGATGGTTAAAATTTGTTGGAGGTCACTCAAGGTCGTGACAACATATGTCAAGGTCATTGGAGAGAGGTCCACTAATGTAAATAATTCCAAGTGTAATTCTTCAAGAATGGATATGCTTATACGCAAAATTAATGTGACAAAAAAAAACATATTTTAAAATGTTTTGCACTTATTTAAAAACATTCCGTGTATATATATATATATATATATATATATATATATATATATATAAAAACTAAATATTTTCTAATAAAAAAAAAATAAATATAATATATTTTTGACCAGTAAAGAAAATTATCGTGAATAAGCTTTGTTTTCTCGCTGTTGGTAAAAATCAACTCAGGTGACTATTCCCACGTTAATATTTGTTTAATGTGAAAGAATACGTCAAGCTTCGCAAATTGATTGATAGTGAAAATGCAATTTGCTTCAATGCACATGTATGACAATTTTTTAACTTGGAGCTTGTTATTAATCTTTTATTTTTTTTTTTCTTTAAAGATAATTACGGAAAGAACGATTTTGCTGAAATATCTGAAAATTTAACTAATGTTGTAAAACAATGTTCTTTGAATTAAGATATCCCTTGTGGATCAATATATTTAATTACAAGAATTAATTCTGAAAAAATTTAGAATTTAATGCAGCGTGGATCACGTAATATGATATCTCTCTTAATATCTCTCTTAATATCTTTACATGTGATTAAGATAATTAAATCTAAAATAATAAGTAATGCCGATATAAGCTAACACAGGATGTTCGAGTATAATTTAAATGCAATTTATTAAAAAAGTAATAAATGTATATATATTTCGATCCTTAGTTCGGGTCCTCATCAGTAGGCTCTCATCAAGGTAATTAATTTCAAATTCAATTGAGAACAGTTTATGATTAGTAACAGTTAATTTGGGAATATTTAGGGTTAATTTTGTTTGAATTTTCAGTCTGAGATTATTTCATTTAGAAAGCAAAAAAATTGAAATTAAGAATTAAACTACATATTTCTGTTTAATTTGATATTTAATCTTTTTAATTTGGACTCGTCCATAGATGGAGACTTTCTTATGGAGGGTATGTTCACATCCAGAATTGTGGATGTTGAATCCCACTCAGAATTCGAGGTATTTAAAAAAATATGTTAATTTTTGACAAATTTTAAAAAATTTTGAGTGATTTGACAAAAAGCAATACTTGACTAGAATGTGTAGAAATATATTTCGCACATACAAAATAAAATATTTGTGTTATTTAGAAATCCCGTCTTCCCCTGTTTGAATAAAGTATTCCACATTCAGAAAAGTCAAAAATCTCATCCCTGATTTATCCACCCTCTTTGGGTAGCAATTATTAATTTAAACATTTATATTCTTCCAAATAAGATTCACTGAAACTATCGCTACACTTGACAGCGATGGCTTAATAAGCTTAATTTTAAATTAGTGGATAATCGTCTTCGTGCTTGACTGTAATAGGTATGATTTATTTAGGATTAATTAAGAAAACTCGGAGAAAACTAATTAACAATTAAGGATAAAAAATTAACTCAAACTGATTAAAGAGATTAAAATTATTTTTACTTAGCAAATTCAAATGTTACAATTAATTATACGTCAAATCCAAATATTATTACAATTATTATGTAAGAAAAATTGCATCAGAAGGCAATCAAATGCAAATAATTCTTTACTGATTTTAGATTAATAAAATTTTATTTAAGGCTAGACTGATTAATGTTGATTTCTCAATCGAAGCTGCTCTGAGATTAATTGTTATATCCTAAAGAGGCAAGAAAGGATTCCCAGGATTTTTCACCACTTTCTACTTAGGAAGAATCTTCCTCCACTTTTTTAAAAGTGGAGGAAGATTCTTACCTATAAAATCGAATCCTAAATCAATTTTATAGTATCGATTTGAGAGCCATTACCGTCATCATCGCTTGGTAAATTGTCAATTACTGTTAACATGATAACATGATACTCTCTATTGTGCTAAACCTCTTTAGTTTCCGAAACGAAATTTGTTTAAATTGAGATCCAATTGATAATTTAATAATATCTACTTATGTCACTAGATATACAAAAAAAAAATCTGAAAATAATTTTGTTAGATTATTAAAATAATTACAAAACGTTCAAGTTGGTTGCTAGAATATAAAAAATTGTAATATTACTCGCCATGCTTCCTGTATAATTATTTTGATAGACTAACAAAATAATTTTCAGATCTATTTATTTAAATTTTTTGTTTTAGTAAAATCATTCGTTCCGCATAGAAAAAAGATAGAAAATCAAGCCATATATTTTAGAAATCTCGCGCGACTGTTACGTAATTCAATAAAATATGAATCCAGAGTGGTGCAACGCATCGATCGAACAAGGTTTTTGCGGAAGTGGATGTCCACTAGAGTAAACGAAACAATTTGTTAATTTGTTAATTATCTAGAGATCACGTCGTGCAACCGTTGTTTTTCCCCAAATTGTTAGGTCACGCAACCGCGTATAGTGAATTACACGCTGTGACCCTAAAAGGGAACCATTTGGCCGTGCCATATGCTTGTCGCAGCGATGCATGCATCACAAACTGCAGCGACCGGTGAGTGTCAGAATTGTCGTGCCACTGGGACATGTCAGTCACATGTAATTCAATTCAACCGTCGACTGTGTATCGTTCAACTTTCGAGTTTCGATAAATAAAACGCGATAAACGCGGGACTAACTAACGATGGCTTCGATGTTTGGAGAACGACATTGCGCAACAATTTAGTTCTCATCGAATTCAACATCAATAACAATTCGAAAAGATAAGTAGTACCTATCGGCTGTTTTAAGTTTACAACAACTTAATTACAATCGTAACATTTATTATCTTTTAATTTGCACAGTGATTATTTGTCATCATCGAGTTTCTTCAAAATATTTGTTTTAACTATTGTCATTCAGACGTTAAAAGGAAATAAAAATCAAGAAATTATTTGATTGAAAAAATGTCTGTATATGCTTGTCTGTGTATACCATTAAAAAAAATTAACAAAGATTTGATGTTTAAAAAAATTTTTAATACAAGACGAAGATAAACGACATTTTATTGTACTTACAATAATCTCAAATAAAAAAATTAGATAAAATTGATATTTTTAGTTCTCGTATGTTCTATAATTATTTCAGCTGTCGATCTTTTATTTTAGTCTATAAGAAGATGTAATTAATTTATGCGATCCCGATATAAATTATTAATTCGCCGATTAATTGTCGCTATGAACATTTACAGTACTGTCGTCAATAGTTTCTAGTGGCAGCCACTGCCTCGAGAATAATAATTCACCTAACTCCTGTCGTCCGCAATTACTTGCGCATCGTGGAATTGCAAGTAATGCATTATGCACGAGTCCGACGCATTTAGTTTCGTAAGGAAGTTTCATTATTTATCTTCACAACGCCGTAACAGAATTCATCATTGGCTTGCTCGCATTTAATGCGATATTAATAGCCTTGTAAAACTATAGTTACAGAGAGCGTCTAATAAAAGTTGCGACGGCACCGACTGCATAAGCAAATACTCCTGCAAACGATCAAGATATTTCTCAACGTGATTGCTCATTCGCTAACTTGACTTATACGGATTTTCTTAGCGTAAGCAAATTTTGTGTTTTATATATGTGTATGCCATTTAATATCTTATATCGCACATAAATCTTAGATTGAAAAATTTCTAAAAAAAAAGTTTTTTATCTAATTATAAATCTAATTTTGTCAATAATCTATATAAATCTAAACGAAATCAGTTTATTATATTGAAAAAAAAAATAATAACTTTGTTTCTGTAGAACAATGTTTCTCCATCTTTTGATTCTCGGTAAATTAAATTTTTCGAGATATATTAGATATTAGATGCAATTTGCACGTTTCAATGCTCAGCATAGATCTTTTATCAAATTGTATCTAATATCTAGAAATGAAAAGTAAATATTTTTTATTTTAAAAATATTTTTTAAATTATTGTATATTACGTTTTATAAACTTTATTTGAAAATATACAATAGTATAATGACTTAATAATTTAAAAATAAGTTAAAATAAAAGGTCTATGATCCAACAACTTTGACCTATAAAAATTGGTAGATAAGTAAAAGTCTTAATAAATTAATTATGAAATTTAATAACATTAATAACAAATTTAATAATAACAACAAACGTTTCGATCACGATCGGATCATTAGCAACGTTTACAAGATATATCTAAACGGTAAAAAACATAACAAAGTCGATCGAAGATTAAACATGAACTTTGCATTAAATAATTATATTGTTGGTATCAATAAAATTAAGAAGGATCTTCGTCTTATTATTGTAGTTGAACGGAACAGTAACGCACAAAAAATGCATACAATAAAATTCGTCAGAGAAGTAAAAATTTATACTGTGTACGGTCGATGGCAAATGAAAATACACTTCGCAATGTCAAGACATCAAACTGTATTGGTATCAATAAAGAATCTTCGTCTTATTAGAAAAATTGTACAGCAAAAAAAGTCAGTGTATGATTATATATTAGTGTCCAGAACGAAAAACGCATCATAGCTTTCATAATTATAATTGAGAATTCAGTCCAAAAAAATAAATAATATGAATAAAGTAGACAATGCGATGAGAGAAAGATCAATGTCCCTTATCTTCGACGTTATTAGACAAAATAAATTAAAAAATTTTTTATTTTATTGCAATGGATGAATATCACTTTTGATTAAAATGAAAATAAACACAATATAAATTTTTATATAGTTCTTTATTTGCATCTCATTTGCTTTTTTACTTATTTCTAAATTTTGTCGCTTCCCTTTACTATATATTTCTAAAATTTTTACGGCACATCTATGTCGTAGCATAGCAATTGAAAACCCTGCTGAGAACATTAATAACATATTAATTTTACAAAAAGCAAAAGTAAAAATGCGATTTTTTGAAATGCGGTTTATTGTAAAATATATCTCTTGTCCTCTCTCTCTCTCTCTCTCTCTCTCTCTCTCTCTCTCTCTCTCTTTTATTTTAAGAATCTCAAACCTCAGCTTCTCTTTAGTTTAAAAGTTAATGTTATAAATACAAAAAATCTTATCTTGGAGTCATTATGTCGATTACTTGGCAAAATAATAGAACTTGGCAAAATAATAGATTTTAGGAAAAAAAAGTTAAATATTACAATGTTTTAAGATCAATTGACTTTTTCCGATACTTTGATATAGGTAGATGATGTAAGTACTGTTTTAATTAATGTGTTTTCATCACTTACAATGTTCATAGCAACGTACTCGAGTTCATATTATTAATTTGAATTGTATTCATATTGCGTATGCATCAGATAATAAAATAATTATTTTCAAAATTCATATTTTCAAAATGTATTAAAAAAATATATTTGTTAACGTAGATAAATAAAAATAATAAAAAGTTTCTTATTTAATTTAGAGGGTCTCATTTAGGGAATCTTATTAGCGTCTCAAATTATTTGTGTTTAAAAGTTCAAACGTTTCGGCGCACAGTCATATCTGAGACAAATTGATTTTCATATATATGCGAATGACTGAATGGCTCGCGATTATATCTTAAAATGTATAAATAAAGAATATTGTATTATTCGGAACATCTAACTTTGACCGATCATTGGCACTCTCTACAGTATGTATTGTATATTTTATACGGATCTTCTTTATTATTTCAGAAATAATTTCATTGTAAAACATTTGTAGATAACATATCTTTTAATATTTTAAATAGTTTTTGAGATGTAACGAAAGAAGTTGGAAACTACTTTATACATAAAATTTTACCCCTGGAAATTATTTTTCTGCCACAACTGATATTTGATAAATTCATATATCTGTGTAATCTATATATATATATATATATATATATATATATATATATATATATATATATATATATATATTTTCATTTAAT
>Ga0157364_1006250_pt1 | contig 12211 bp, 6 predicted proteins | sample AttsexASBM2_FD_111476 | JGI IMG/M metagenome (GOLD analysis project Ga0157364, IMG submission 111476) | Fungus gardens microbial communities from leaf cutter ant in Ribeirão Preto, State of São Paulo, Brazil - Atta sexdens ASBM2 | ecosystem: Host-associated > Fungi > Mycelium > Unclassified ...
AGAATATAGTGTAATCACCGAGAATCATTTCGACCCCGGATTCCGTTTTAATAAAAAGAACGAGGGTCTATCCTCGGGCGATACGCGAACTCTGATGAATCCCCGACGTCCTGACTACCAGAAGACGGCAGCCGTCTTCCTGGCGCGTATATTCTTTAACGATCGCATCAACGATCATAAAATCCGCGATCTCTGATTAACTGAGAAATGGCGGCGAGAGGGATGACCAAAGTAAATTTCAAGCTTCGACCCTAATGAGGGGGGGCGTGTTTATGGTTTGTATAGGTATAGGTATCTACTGTCGCCTAGTTTTTGTACGATTTTATAGAGCCCGCGGCTCCTGGATCCTCTTATTCTTCATTAGACTTTGATTGCCAGGTCGCTATTACGGTCGCACTACTTGTCATCCGTACATCAAATATATCAGACATAATCTCGATGCATGTAAAGAAAAAGATATGATGGTGAGATAGTGATAACTATATAGGTGATAACTGTACAAATTTTATATGTAAAATAAATGTAGATAATTGAATAAATAATAAATTATAATCATAAAATAATTTATTCAACTGTATATATTATTTCTACATATATTTAAAGAAATTGTAAGGCAAATGCAATAAGTTAAGAATTACTTGAACAAATTATAGATTATTCTAAATTGCATTCAAAAGTAATACAAAAAAATTAGAGACAGTTGACTATCGTCTCAAAAATTATTTCAATAAAAAGTAATATTTTTTAAATTTATACTCTAATAGAAATATATGAAAATGAATTACAAAATAATAATAAAATCTCTATTTTGTTATAAGTACTTTATGAATTCAAAAATATTTATGTAAAGTTACATTGAAATGTGAACATTAATTGTTTAGTAAATAAACAAAATATTTATTTGTTAATGAATCTGAATGAAATTTTGCATTTTTAATACTTCAAATATTTGTATAAAAGATTTAAATTTTTGTTATTATTTAAAAAATTTTTGTTTATAACAATGAAACTAATATCAAATAAAATAAATAATCTATAAAAATGTATTGCTTAATAAAAACAGAATGTTATAAACAATTTTTATATATAAGTAGTTTGTTTAAAGCGTAAATTTAATATATGTGTTTTATGTCCTTACAACCTCCTTAAGTTAAACAAAAAGTCACGAGGATATCAAAATGATTTCAAAATAATTATTAAAAAGCACTTTTCAATCAATTACTGTTTATTTTAACGGCATTTGACATTATCATGACCTGTTGTTTAATTTGTACACAGAAAGAACAATTTTGCTGGAAAAATCTAAACTTTTGCTAGACACACATTTGAAAATAGTTTAGTTGGACCATCAAAATAATATGTTAGAAATTAAAAAATTATGATACAATCAAAATTTTGCTGCGCAAAATTTTGTTATTCTAATAATTAGTTTGAGTTTCCAATATTATTTTCAAATTTATATCCAGCAAAATTTTATATCTTTCAGCAAAAAATCGTTCTTTCCATGTAATAGAAAACTTGTATAGTTGTTACTTATATCATTGCTATCAATGTTTTTTCCTAATTGTAAATATACTAGATAAATATTTCATGCTTTACCTCGGATACTATTCAAATATCGATATTCGGCAAGTCAGAATCGAAGAAAGAATATTCTACATCTCTAAAACGCGATAATGATTTGCGGGCTCGATCGAAAATCCGACTGCCGTCGCCAAGCCTCGGATGAGTCCCTGCGCGAACTGAGATTATAAATCAGGTAATCAACCGCTATAAAAGTCCACCCACACGAGGGGTGCTTTTTCGCTGAGACCTTGCGCGACTTTTGTGCACGGTATTCGAATCGCGCCTATCCTTAAAATCTCGTGATACGACAACGATTCGCCACGCCGGGGGTCCAGGCCGCGACGACTGGTCCCTCAACAAAGCATGTCGGTGGTCATTGGTGATAAAGAGGAACGCCAGTTGAACCGCAGTCTCCGTAATTTTCTATTCTGTTTACAGTCAGAAATATCATTTTGCGCTATTTTTAATACTTCGTCGGCAAACTTTAAAGACATAGTCGATATTTTGTAAATTTTGATAAATTTAAATTTGTAACAAATAAGTGAAATACAATCCGATTTTTACGATAGTAAAAATTCGTTATTAAAGCCTTCACAAATATATAGAAATTTTTTCAGATCTAAATAATTCAAGACAATATAAAAATCTGCACTGAAGCTCAAAAACCCACATTATTGAAAGGTTCAAAATTCTTCGAAATTGTTAATTGTTAATTTCGCAGATATAAGCGAAGAATTTTCTTGTATATATCTTCCCTTAATCATGCAAATTTTTTTCGATTCGTTGTTTTTTGATAATAATTTCAATATATATCTATTGCAGACCGCGATAAAGATGTTCGCGTAGCTTCGACGTGAATAACCGAGATGTATCCTGATTAATATTCTCGCCATCTCGTCCAGGTCAATCATTCTATTCCACAGAGAATGAGACGAGATGAAATAAAATCTGAAAATTCGGTTTACTCTGCTAGAGAAAACGACGGCTTTATTAATCCAATAATGATCGTCGCTTTCTCTGTCTTACTCACTCACTCTATGGTAAGTAGAATGATTTTATTAGAATCTCTCTCGCAAGTAGAATGAAAAATGCACATTTCTAGAAGGCTCGAATTGTGTCGTCGACCAAAGTTTGCAAAGTAATTTAATTATAGAGATATATGATGTATAGGATGGAATACGGCAATTCATAAACTTGATAGAGAACTGATAACATTTCCCTTTATTTTATAAACGTAGTTCGAACGGCGCATTTTATTACAAAAATAAGATTATAAAATGTAATTTCTCCTCTTAACATATCGCATAATTACTATGGCGCGTACAAATGTACTAATCTATTGCGATGCGATTATTGCAAAATTCATGTTGTATTGGACAATCGGGAAAGCTTAAACCAGATTTCCCTTTTCAAAATTTATGTCTATTTCTGCCAATGTAGATTAATTTTAATCTCAATTTAATTTATTCTTTATCTTTTTTTCTAATTCTTATAACTATATATAACTATATATAAAAAAAGATAAACAATAGATTAAACTGAGATTAAAATTAATTTATATTGGTAGAAAAGAACATTAATCGTCATTTTATTATCTGCCGTTTGCGAAATGATTATCATATTTTTTGTATAAATTTACATTTTGACTTCCACATGTTACATTCCAATATTAACATTATGTATATACACAAATATACTCTCTATATATGCATATATCAAAAGATTTAACATCTGGCAAAATGCTGTATACAGATTTCAATATTCGCATAAGAGTATCATATATACAGCTGTTAAATATTTGATATAAGATTGGCTATCAACTTGAACATCTATATGATATTATATTATAATTGATATTTCATTGCATTTCTCTCCTCTCGGGAATGACGATGGTATATAAAATTACACTTTACGATATATCACGCGCATGTAGTTGTAACAATTCAGGAAAAGAAGAGGAAGAAAATCATGATATTTGACATACCGAGAAATTATTGCATCTTGTCCGCTATTGTTCTTAATTAATTACGAAAATTATAAAGTCTTGCCTGCCAGGGCAGCGGCTTTAGAGAGCACAATCTGGATGTCCATCGAGGGAAAATTCTAGAACATTATTATTTTTGACATGGCCCACCTTACTAGATAATAAATTACCATTCTGGTAATAATAATAGAAAATATAAATGCACATATAAATTAATAAAATATATTTGTATCTCTCACCTGCAGGAGTTTAACATTTGTAGCAAAATCGCCAGCCAGTAACTGGTCCCTGAGTAATCTAAAAATACGTACACATATGCTAAAAGAACGAAAATTATTGCCAAAGATATTATAAAATTTGTTTACTTACAGGATCATAGCACAGCAGATATGTATGAGGAAACTGAATCTATTCTCATCAGCAAACAAGGAATCCCATATCCTCATAACATCCGGCAGAGGAAATTCTTGCGAAAGAAGGAGTGTCAACCATCTTGTTCCAAACACAGGAAAAGAGAATTAGAGAGAGAGTCAGCAATGAGAATTATAAGCATGACGATAATGATAATAATCATCGATTGCTATAGTATATTATATTACCTAAAGCTGTAATATTGCGGGCATAGCTCTTGCTGATGTAAACGCAACCAAATATCAGGATCATTGGCTCTAACTTGATTGGTCAATTTACTCATCATCGAATTAATTCCAAATTCAGCTTCATCCAACGTCTTTATAAAAAAATCACGTATTTCAGCCATCAGATTAGTAAAACAGAAAAAAGTATCTGCCTCAGCGTGTTCTACGAAACATAAATAGATATATAGATATCGCAATCAGCAGATGTCATTTATGCATTTCAATTGCTTTCATATAATATATACTTCTCCATGTGGGATCTGGATCACAAGCAAATGCGTGATATATAGGTCCAACTATTTCATTCATTCCCTGTACGTAACCTTGGCCAGGATTCAATTTAGCGTATAAAAAGAGTATTCTTTCCAAAACTTCCCAGTGTGCTTCACCACCTTCAGATAATGGCGCGTAATCTTCCGTAGCCTTTCTGACAGAAACCGCTATCTAATAGATAAAATAATAATATAATGTAGTAACATGAGTCGTATCTGCAGGATGTTATGAAATTATCTTTTCTGTTTATAGGCGGTATTCGTAGTCAGTTCTTATTTCGAAACTGTCTTAAGTAATGTTTTAAGTAGAGTCCAATCGAAATTTCGGTTTTGTTTTCGATAAAAAATCAGGGTTTCGATTTCGGTTTTGAAATTAAGAAAAAATTTCGGTAGATTAATCGAAATTATACAAGTTGCAACGCGTCAGTGAGCGTCCAAAAAAACAACTTCGATTTTATTATTAACTTGTTGATTAAACTTGAGATAATTTAAGTTAATAAATTTAAACTTTGATGTAATCCTAATAATAACTGTGATTTGATTTCTTTAAAAATTGAGGATGTATATTATTATATTAATATTATTATATTATTATATAGTTAGATATTTTAATAAAATCTTGTTTTTTAAAGAGTATATAAATTTGTCATGATTTCTGAAAAAATGTGACTCCGTTAGCTTTTTTCCTTCTTTTTTTTTTAGTAAGACGTATCTAAATTGCGATTTTGATTTCGCCGAAATTGAACAACCAAATATTTGTTTTCGGTTTCGGCCCGAAGTTAAAATGTGATTTCGATCGGACTCTAATCTTAAGACGCTAATATGGCTTTCTGATTGGTTCGTGACCATATTTCTAAGACCGTATTTAAGACGGTCTCGAATACAAGATCTGACTATGAATATCGGCCTATAATACACAAGATATAAAAATATAAAGATTATTTTTAAAGTTATCTTAGGTAGAATTTACTCTACTTGCATCGTTTATAATACCTGCTGCTTTCCACGTCAACGTAAGGGCAAAGATAAGTAAAATCTATTAATAAATTTAACAAAAAAATTAGTGATGGAAGCTTTAATCATTGTAGTTTTTTACCTTTGTTACTCCTAAGCCCTTTCTCTCAACGTTTGCGCTTTTCAGTACTGTGTGTTGAACTCTGTGATGTAAACGCTGACCGTTAGCATTCACTATCTTTTGACATGGATAATCAGTGCCTTGTTGAAAAAATGATATGTCTGGACATAGTCGCCTGTACACGTAAAATTTTTCTGATTCTCTGTGTTTATTAATGCTTTGGGAAAAAAGCTGTCAGAATATTTATACAATAAGACTCTTACCTAACATCTTTATCAATCTGAAGTAGAACTTCATTATCTTTAAAGTACGTTTGCCACTTACTATCTGGATTTAAATTGAGAGGATGATCATGTAACGTTACATCGACTCGTTCTTTGTCATCGGTATTTGATTCTCCAGGCATAACAATGAGATCCTCTGAAACCATCAAATTCAAATTATACATAAAAAACATTATACATAAATTTCCATGAGATTTTTTTTAACATAATTATTTGCGTGTAATATTTCTGACATTCCAATATTTTATATTTTAATTTTCATTGTTCCTTTTTGGTGATTTATAATTATAAATAAAAATTAACATTATTCTATATCTTTATGAATATTTAATTTATGAAATTGGAACATCCTTCACACAAATAATAAAGGGTTAATAAATGATACAAAAAATAACTTCTCACCAATGAAAGTATTGTACAACTCTCTTTTACGTTTTAAAGTCTCTATCCAATTAGACTTTATCGGTGGCAAATAATTCAATAGCAGTTTCCAACATAAAGGCCTCAGCCCACCGGGCTCGTCAGGTATGCCTGAGATATAAGAAAGAATACAAGAGGATTATTATTATTAGATTATTAGTGTTAATATTAGATCATTATCATTAGGTTATTAATATCAGTATTATCAGATTATTAGTATTAAAATGATTAAGATGATTAATGCAAGGCATAAACATATTATTATTATATCTGTAATAAACAAAACAAAAGGCTTGTGGCAAACAAACTCTTTTTGGCTGAATCCCCAAACTTTCTTCCTCAAACTTCCCCAACTGATGATTTATCATCAATATATGATTAACTGTAATCTTGATCTTAACTTAATGTTTATCTTTTCTTAATTCTTGGAATTGAATAATTAAATCGAGATTTAATCCTACATTAGTGAAAGTGAGCTTTATATAGTTCATTGTTTTTTTTCTCCAATATGGAGAGAAAAAGAAAAAAGATGAATCATACAAGAAGTTTAGCTCAAAAGAACAGACCTAAAAAGATATTTTGATCCTTTTCCATTGAATTAATACATATTAAAGGTTGCTTTATGGCCTAGTTTACATCGTGCACTTGATACACGTACTAAGTAATAATTTTCTATTAAATTATTTTAATTTCAGCAATGTATTTAAAGATGTACTAAATTGATACAATATGCATCAAAATGATTACTTAAATACACATCACGTATATGTATTACACGTATTGTCAAAATTAAAATAATTTAATAAAAAATTATTAATTAATACCCATATCAAGTACATGATGTAATGTCATAAAACAGCCTTTACTATGTATTAATTCAATGGAGTGTAAATGATCAAATTCACTATAATTCTCCTGATAGTCAAACCTACAGACAGATTTTGAGCAGAGTCTACTACCAATTTTTGATTGCAGAAAGGCAACAAATTATACAGTTTGTACTATCAAACAATGTTAGCAAACTGCTGTCAAAAATGATAAAGCCTGCTGACATGCTATGCTAGCAAATTGATGACAGAAACTGAACAGAGTCTGCTGCATAACTTGATAACAGATTATGAACAAGATCTGCCATTTTCATATATAGCCTCGCCATGAGATGGATTTGCTTCTCGTAAAAAGAAAACATCCCGGAATCCTGTAAGAATTGACGTATGTAAATCGAAGGCAAATCTTTTAAAGATTCCCAAGCTCTTTTAGAATGTACTTTCTGAAACTCTGAATATTTTTTTTTACTATTTTATAATTTTTTCATGTGTATTTTGAAATATGAAGCTAATCAATATTTTAGCAATAAAACTATATTGATTATTTCCAGTTTTCACACTAGTATACATGGTAAATATATACATATATACATACTAGTATACATGGTAAATATATACATGGTAAATATATAATTATATGTATAATTATATATAACCATTTATATATATATGTAAGCAAAATTTCTTGCAAAATCTCTTTCTAAGAAACCAAGTCGATTTAAATGAAAATGATAGACCTTGTTCGATTTCTGCTATAAAGTTATATCAGCAGGCTCTGCTCAGTTTTTCAGCTTGCAATCTGCTATCAGATTCTATTAGCAGATCCTATAGCAGGTTATATATTTGAATTCTGCTACCAGTTTGTTTGCATAGAATGTTAACAGATTCTGTCAGCAGAACAGGAGCAGAATGCAACATCAGTTATGATCAGTCTGCTAACATCTTCTGATCAAATCTGCTATCAGTCTCGACATTCTGCTAACATTTTGCTATTTGGATCTTTAGGCTTATATAAAATATCTAAATGCAATAAATATAATCAAACAAATTTAACGATCAAATAATACATGTATGGTCTAAATAATATAACAATATCATTATTGGGTATTTTATCATTTAAAATATTTATATACTTTTACATGTAATTTTACTAATTCATCATCTACTGCAGCTTTTAATATGCACTAATGTAATAGTACAAATAACCGAATTCGCTATCAGTTGTATATAGAGTAACAGACGTACCATGGAAACATATTTTACTAAGGCTGACCGTATCTATCTCATCTGCATCGAGAACATCGTCAAACTCGCTCAATCTATAAACAAATACAGATAAACAGACACATGAAACAAATCGAATTGGGGAACAAAATCTCACGCAGGTATTTCGCTTACCTCTTTCGCAGGATGCTCATTTTCGTAGCACATGTGACTGATGTGACACTAAGCAGGGGTCCAGCGACGTGGGAGCTGCAGGGATCTAACCGCGGCTCCTTATCAGCATTCAGTGGGCGTGTGACACGGCGTTGATACGTGCAGGCAGGCGCGTGTACAGATCTGATGCAGCGATATCCCGTAAATCTCGTTTTCTCATTATTGACTGCGGCCCGTCGCCTCGACGCATGTAACGATCGTCATCGCTTTCGAATCGCTCCGCCAGCTTACGACCAGCTGTAGCCGGCAGCGATGGCCATTGACTCCGGAGTATTTCGACGGGTGAATATCGATGCCCCTCTCTCTCTTTCTCACTCTCTTTTGACCTCTCGATATATCAGCATCGATACTCGTCGCAGCCAAATGAAGTATCGATACTCTCACATGCTCTCGCGCCGAGAGATTTTCTGTCCTGTTTTATGACTAATAAATGATGAGGCTAGAATGAGACATAGTAACGACTCCTTGAATGCACCTACATCGATAGTAAGCAATAGCAAGTTTTGTTCAGTATTGTCAGTAACTACCAGTAATATGTAGTTTATCTCGTTGATGGGTCGAATTACTTCGAAAGAACAGAAACTGTGAAAACTTGGAAAGTAGATCGCAATATCGAGCGATACTTTAAAAGGAATTCAATGCTTATTGTTTGATCAGCTAATTGATATGGCTATTGATAACGGAGTCTCGAATTGCCAAAATATACATCTATCTTGAATGGGTAATGTGCCCACTAAGCGAATGTGTACACTGTTTACAGTGTTTACACAAGAAAGTGACTGATGAGTGTATACGATATTTTAAGACATTAAAGGAGTTCGCATATGTGCACACCGCTTAAAATATATATCAATATATCTCTTGACTTGTTATATCGCCAATTTGTACTACGACGTTTCTCGTAAATCGAGATCGTAATGTCATTTTATAACGTGAATGATATTTGATATAATTGTAAGTAGAATTTCTTAATCTATAATCTATCTCATTTTGTTCTATCATTATTCTGTTGAACACAAACTAACAGTATTTAATATTATAATTGCATTAATGTTATAATTTCCTAATCATCAATATATCCAGATAACAACATGTCTATTTTATTTATAAGTAAGTTACTTATTAATGCACTGCTAAGTATGTGTTGCTACCAGAATTGCAACAACTAAGTCTTCATTTATTATTTTATGCAACTTGATGCATTTATGATATGATAACATTGAGGTGCAACTTGCCAGTAATTTGCCGACAACTTTAAAATTGTCCCCATCAAAATTCATACTGTTGCCATCATGTTGTCATAATATGCAACGTACAATGCTGTCATATTGCCGACAACGCAAAATAACATTGACACAGCTATCTTGCTGTTAAAATACTGGCAATACATATACACATAAGATCTGTTCATTTTAACTAAAATTCTTGTACAGTTCATTTTTCTTCCTTTTCTTTCCACGTTAGAGAAATCGTTGAAGATAAAGATTTTGATGGGGACAATTTTAAAGTTGTCGACAAATTACTGGCAAGTTACCAGCAATTATAGATTTGTTATCATAAGCAATCATAGATTTGTATCGATTGATTTTGCTATGACATGTTTTGCTATCTGGATAACTGTTACAGTGTATTACATTACATCTATATTGTTAAATGGAAAATTATAATATTGTATGTGTTAGTTCGTATTTATTAGGACATTAGGTCTTTCTTTATTCCTGCATTAGATTACATTAGACTTTCTGGATTTTCTTTCTCTCTTTTACTAAAAAATATCAAATATATTTATTCCATTTTATATTACAAGTACTAGTTCAGTTACACAAAATCGTTACAAAAAAAGTTTTAAAAAGACTTTTGTGACACTTTGAATTTCCCTTAGATTTATAATCAAGGTTACATGTATGTATTTATTTTTTTAGTTACTTTGCGGCTGTCAAAATGCCGTTCAAGTTCCACTTGAAAAAGAGCAGACAATATAATGTCGTATCCAAGAATCAGTATGTAATCTGTGTCGAATTATTAGATGCCACTTCTATAGAATGCACTCTCAGCATCGACAGCGTTGGCCAGGAGTGTCTGGACAATGTGATGCAACGTTTGGGATTAGGGCAACCAGAATTTTTTAGCCTACGCTATGTTTGTCGCAGTACATCATCACTTCGATGGATTGATATGGACAAACCTTTAAAGAGACAGCTTGAAAAAGATGCTAAAAGTTTTACGCTTTACTTAAGAGTTATGTATTATATAGTGGACGTACAACTCATTCAAGATGAGATGACAAGGTTAACTTAATTCGTTTAAGTGATATAAGATCTGTTCTTTTTAACTCGCTCAGTTTATCTTTTCTTGTTTCCTCTTCAAATTGAAGAAGAAAAAAGAAAATATGATAAATATGATATACAAAAAATTAAAAATAACAGACCTATAAGTTTCTTAAAAAATATAATTTTACATGTTTCTTCTCTTTTCCCTTCCACAGATATCATTATTATCTTCAACTGAAGAATGATGTGCTAGAAAACAAAGTACATTGTAATTACAGACAGGCTTGTGTGTTGGCAAGTTATTCTATGCAAGCTGAGTTTGGAAATTATAGTCCAGAGAGACACACAATCGAGTATCTCCAACAATGCACTTTCTTTCCAAACGTAACACCAATTTTCATAATTAAATTATTCTAATTGCAAATGTCATATAAATCCGAGTTCTGTTTAAATTTCTCTTTAGGATGTAAACAAAACAGATCCAAATGGACAAGAATCTCTTTTATACACAGCAATATGTCAATATAAAGGTTTTGCCAATATGACACAAGCTACTGCAGAAGAATTATATATCTCGATTGCCATGCAACTAGAGGGATATGGTACTGAAACTTTTCCTGCCAAGGTATAAATAGCGCGATAAATTAATTAATTTTTATTGCTTCAAATACAGGCTACAATTATGGAATATTTCAGGATAACATTAACAACAAAGTTATACTTGGAATTTCCATCAATGGAATTATGGTGGCCTATCCTAATACTCAAACAACGCAATTTTATAGGTTAATTTACTTTTTATTTTATATATATGACTTTAGGTCTGTTCTTTTCAACTGAATTTCTTGCATATTCATCTTTTCTCTTTTTCTTTCCACGTTGGAAAAAAAAGAGAAGACAAATAGTGCAAAAAATTCAATTTAAAAGGACTTTATACTAAATTACCTTGATCAAAAAGTTCCCGGAATTCATTCAGAAAATTCAAAATACAAGTTTTATTCATCAAAAGTGATATTGTCCTCTTCAAAGTACTCCCCATCGACTGCAACGCACTTATGCCAACACTTGATCCAGCTCTCGAAACATTTCTGGAACTCTATTGTCGGTATAGTCATCAGAGCCGTCTTCGATTTTTTCATTACCTCCTTTCGGCTGTTAAAACGCGTTCCCCGTAATTTTTTGACTCGATCGAACAGAAAAAAATCGCAGGGAGCCATATCAGATGAATTCGATGGCTGTTGGATGATATTCGTTTCGTTCTTAGTCAAAAATTCATTCGTTGTTGCAAATTCAACTCCATTTTTAAAACTGTAAAAAATCGAAAATACGTGTAGAAGTAGATGTACTCAAGACGGCGTAACTTTTACAAATGTCAAGCTATGGTGATAAAATTTGATGGGAATGTCAATGATAGATGTGGCAACCTAACCAAAAAAAA
>Ga0157364_1006251_pt1 | contig 12210 bp, 8 predicted proteins | sample AttsexASBM2_FD_111476 | JGI IMG/M metagenome (GOLD analysis project Ga0157364, IMG submission 111476) | Fungus gardens microbial communities from leaf cutter ant in Ribeirão Preto, State of São Paulo, Brazil - Atta sexdens ASBM2 | ecosystem: Host-associated > Fungi > Mycelium > Unclassified ...
AAACAAAACACACACACACACACACACACACACACACACACACACACACACACACACACACACAAAATATATATATTGTTTGAGAAAAACAATTTATATATTACAAAAATAATTATTAGACTTGTACAATTAATCTAGAGATCTGTTCTTTTTAGCTGAACTTTTGCACCAGTTCATCTTTCTTCACCTTCTTTCCTCCTAGAGAGAAAAGAAAGATGAACAGACTATTACAAATGCAAAAAAAACAAGCCTTATGTATGTCTTATATATTTTACAAAATCTACACGTCTATGAATTAAATAAAACATGAATGCTATATATATATATATCCATATCCAATTATCCTATTGGGTATCATCTATAAATATAATGCAGCTTGAACTATTGACATATGTGTTATCATTCTGTTGCAACTACAATAAGCAGCTGCTACTAATAATATCACTCATAATGTTATTTAATGAATGCTACCAGAAAGACTCACAATTCTCTGATTCACATGCTTTTTTGTTCATTTTAGCTATGTTATCTGACAAAAAGCATACAATAATTAAAATTAAATTGTCATAAACAAGACACAATTTAAATTACCTAAAAGGATATATTCAATTTCATTCTGGAACTTTTCAAAAATAATTATACGAAAAAAATGAGTATTTTCTTTTTGCTTCGTTAAGGTGCAACTTACACTTAATAAATGTACTGATGACAATTGCGAAGCGTTTCACGCCAAATACTTCTCGCGAATTTTCTCGTCTTGCGTATGTCTCGCGTACGTTGGACGCGACGTGTTGGGTTGTCAGGTGTAGTTCAACGTAAATTCACTGCCTTACGATGCGAGCTATGCGCGCGAGTCTTGAAGGAAAGTGACAATATGACAAGACTTACCGCCAGTTGATTTACGTCAATCAGAAGCGAGGATGCCGAAGAGTTTGAGAAGTCATTCTCCTCGCTGATATCGAAGGTGCTTGCGGTAATCAGCTAGTGTCGCAGGACGCCATTTTTTTCACGGCTCTTCATCAGCGGCACCGTTGCAGGAGGGATGCGCGGGCAGGCCTCAGTAAAACAGACGTTGAAGGACACACGATGAGCGGATTATTGTGGATAATGTAGAAAACAAAAAGGGAGAAAAAGGTAGCGAAAGAATCACGGGTTCTCGTCAACGCTGCCGAGATGTTCTTCGCTACGACGTTCCGCAGCCATCTTGAATCTGTCAGTGAGGACGACGGCTGATCGCTGTCATTGCTGATGGAGTGAGTGAACAGTACTTACGCTCCTTCCCGCAGAAATCGTATGTCAAACGGAGAACTGTCACTGAATTGCTAACGGAGATTCTAAACTTCGTAAAAAGAAAAAAATAAGAGAGAAAAACGACGATCTAGTGATAATGTAGGAACTTTTCGTCAGGAACCTCCCTCCCTCTCTCCCTCGTTTCTAGGCAGTTTCTATTTGACAGCGCAGCCAATCGCAGACGAAAATTCCCCGAGGAACTGTTCGCATTGATCACTAATAAGAACAGAGCTTCGATCGAGAAGGCGGTTTTTTTAATATAAAAAATGCGCGGAAATCAATAATTATTTGCATCCTGGCCGATACATAATGATTTTTTTAAAATAATTTCCTTAGAAAATCATTTGTATTTCGTATGAAGCGATTTTTACGCGGATAGTTTTAACTAATTGATTTATTTTTAAGTAATTAATTTAATTAAACTTATAATTATATTATTTAAGTAACTACATAAAGTTGATACAGAAAGTAAATGAAGAATTGAAAAGTCATTTGGATAATTTAAATTAAATATTTTTAATTAACTAAAAGTGAACATATTTGGCTAAAATACTAATTTCTATGAATGTAAATTACTTTTAATCTCAAGTCTTTTTCTTTTTTTTTTTAATTCTAATAATCAGAAAAAAATAAAGAGGAAATTAAATCAAGATTAAAGTTAATTTACATTTGTAGAAATAGAGATATATATTTCATTTAGTGACACAAAGTCAATACAAATATCATTCTATATATCTTTTGATATTCAATGAGTAATAATATTTGTGTCATCAAATGGAAATTAAAATATCCCTTTCTTTTTCTACAAATGTAAGTTAACTTTAATCTTAATTTAATTTATTCTTTACATTTTTCTAATTGCTAAAACTAAAAAAAAAAGACGTATCCATTGTTTTATTTAATCTTAAAGATATAGCTACATACTAACGTTATCAATTATTAAATAAAAAGTTGTTTAATATAATATTATCACGTAATCTACAGTATACTATTAAACTTAAAAAATGCATAACGCTCATAAAAGATGACATTTATGCTATATAAATATAATTAATATAAGTAATAATAATTGTATAAATATAATTAGATAATATAAGTAATAATAATTAAAAATAATAAACGTATATGCATAATTTTGCATGATTCAAATAATATATTTTATTAAAATATTAATACTTAATTATATTAATAATAACTTAATTATATTTTATTACACATACACATTTTATATTTTATTAAATTAACACGTCTTTCGCATTTAATTTCTCTTTTGTGAACAAGAGTCTCACAATTTTATTTAATCAGCATGCGCATCCGCAAGATCGCTCACAAACTCGATTAATCAACAATTGTCATCGAATTGCCAATTGGCATGAAGAATAATCGCGCTTTCGCGCTCACGTTGGTTATCGTTATATTCAATTATATTCTTATCAGAGCACCTAAATCTTGCAGATATGCCCCTTGTGGAAAAATGTTGCTGAAATTATATCCACGTTTTAGAATACTTTTCAACAAAATTTCAGCATTTCAACAAAATTTCAGTTTAATTTCAGCGATTTTTAGTTGAAAAATTCATTTTCGACAAAATTTCAGACAAATTTCAGAGAAATTTCGGTTGGATTTCAGTATGTTAGCTGAAAAATTCAAATTCTTCATTGAAGTTTCAGCAAATTTTCAGCAATTTCGCTGAAATGTTCCAAAACGTAGAACAATTTCAGCGAAACTTTTTCACCAGGGGCGGCATCGACGCGCGTCATACATAAACAGCATTTGCCGACTGAATTACTAGCTTTGTATTGGTCACCGTCGTTATCGTCGTTGCCGATCCGATCGCACGTAGGTAATCGAGAACCCATCAATTGGCTCGTAGACGAGAAATGCGACGGACGCGACGCGGCCGGCTGTCGTCCGTTCTGCATACGTGGCAGCGACCGAACGCCAATCGGAAGCGCCAGCGAGCGATAGGCGTGGCTTGCAGCGCCTAGTACAGTTTGCTTCACGTCCGGCCGCCATAGTGCTTCAGGGAATCAAGTCGCGTGCGTGTGATTCCTGGTTCCGTCAGGCTCGCCGTCTCTCTCTTTCTTATACTCCATCACTCTGGCCGTCTCGCCTACGCCGACACTCAGCCGTGCCGTCCGCAGCAAGGAGCACGTCGATCTGCGACAATCATTGCCCAACTATTCGCAGTATCCGTCGTAGCATCCGACCGCGTCTTGGAATCTACGGGAATAAACACCTTCGGTAAGTGATCGGCGTCGGCGCGCGTGCGAGACTCTCGCCGGGGGAGAGACGAGAAGCACGGTGGTAACGGCGTGCCGGTCGCACCACTGTTAAATGTGCCGATGCAACAAATTCGCCGGTCAATCCCCGTGATGTGTCGATGACCCGCGGCTCCGTAATCCATATGCCGCTCCTCCGAATTGGCCGCGATATCGCATAGCTCCGATTCATTCTACACATTCACTGTGATTCCTCCTTTGGTTTCACCCCCGCTTTCGCTCGGCCTGCACACGTATACACATTACATGTCCCACCGTTATCTAAGATGCTCCATTGGGATTCCTCAAGGACAAATTTGCCAGTGTCCTCGCAGCCATTCCGCTTTTTTGTTTTCCATCGAACTAATTTAACGTGAAATATTAAATTCTCGCGATTCCTGAATTTTCTCCTGAAATCCCTTCTGGATGAATTTCTTATATTCCTCTTATTTATCATAACTGGGCGGAAGAGCCGTTTTCCGTAAATATGTGTAGATAGGATTCTTTATCAATCTAATGATTCATGTGGATTCTTAAAAAGCTAGTGGTAGGTTCAAAGGGCAAACAACTACCTATGATATATACCCTGAATTGACACTGCTATGAAAATATTGTGAAAATAAAAGAAATTTTTTTTTTCAATCTACGTCAATTTACAACTAACGACATTTTATCTTCTATCATTTTATCGTCTATGACGTACTGATACTTAAGTAATTTTTTAGATAAAACGACCAAAGATGGATGTTCAGACAGGACTGGTATATGTTGGCATTGTTGTCCTCTCTGCTGCAGCCATTGCCTTCATTTCGATGTTCGGTATCAGAGAGAAATCTTACGAAGAAGCAATCGCCGAACAGAGGAAGCTTCCTGATGATCTATTGTCAAGTACGTCAATTTGTGCAATATTGCCTGTAAAGTCAAATTTTTACTTTGATCTATGATGTAGTAATTTGTAATATAATTATTTTGATGATGTATAAAATCATTTAGTTACAGAATATAAATTGGAAATTGTCTAATATGTGTGTAATAGAAAATAAGTAAAATTTTGACATAAGATAAGTTAATTAAATGTGTTAACAAAAATATTCTTGTATGTTATTCCTTAGTATTCCTTAATAAAGATTTTTTGTTATTCTGCTTATAGGTAAAAAGGATAAAAATAAAGAAAAGAAACACAAGAATAAAGCAGGAAAGAAGGTGAAAGAGAAGAAAGAAGAGAAAGATGATAAGGAGGACAAAGATGAAAGATCTGATCACGTGCAATTTGAAGAAATTCCCCAAATATTGCCTTCTGAGCCTCCAGTACAGGTAAATTTAGGTTTATTTTTATTTTTTGATTTATTTTTATTATTTATTAAAAAGACTATAATTATTCTATAAGAATTGGGTAAGATATAGTAATGAGATTGTAAATTCTTCGATTAACTTTAATATACAATAAAAGAGTATAGGACTTTTATTATTGGATAGATATATATGTCTTTATTTATTCAACTGTTAGAGAATTAGAAAGTGAGTAGGAAAACAAGTGCCAATCAAGCACTCAAATAAGTATATTTTCAATGGGTTCTTTCTATCGCAATTGTCTTCAATCTTCAAATATTCGCAATATAGAACGATAAGACAAAAGAAGAAAGCGATAGTGCTTAGCAATTTTCTAACATGAAACAGAGAAGCACGATCACACTTCTGCACCTATATTCTGTATTCTTTTAAGGATATGTGTTGGTATCGTTACATTTATCGTTGCGCAACTTTTTATCGGGTGAAAAAACTACATAACGATAAATGTAACGATACATCGTTAAGAGATATACAATATGGATCCTGATTTCAATCCTTTCTTCAATCGATTAATATTTATATGCTTTTCATACTATCACTTACACAAACACATCATAATCATGATTGGCTGCCTTAAAATAAAAGTACAAGCTGTACATAAAGCTGTTTTTGAAATATTTAAGATTTGAACGTCTTGTTTTCATGCATGAAATATAATAACCTAGATGACACAATATGGCATCATTACATCTACTCAGCAAAGAAAAAGATTTATAAACAGGAAGCGTCCTAATTTTATTCTATTGTCACATAATTCACGAGGCATGAACACAGAATTGTTATAATTATTTATTTTAATAGTTATTATTCCATGATATATTCTGTAATCATTTTCCTGGGTATCTAATAAAATAACTTATAGTAATTAGTTGTATAAGTGTATACAGTAATTAAATAAATTATAATTAAAATTTTATATTTTATATCATATTTATATACGTTACTTATAAAAATTTCATTTTTTAAAATTATTTTTAGCACTCGTAAATTATGAATTCTTTATTATAGCATTATATAATAATGGGCATTGCAAATCAGATAACTTACAGCAAATAAATCCTTATATTGAACATATATTTTCAACGATGCACAAATAAATTTTATTTCTCATTGATGATTTACCTGACAACGTGAGAAGATTTTAAGAAAATTTATATTTTACACTTGATTGCTCTGTATTTTTTCTTTTTGAGAGAAAATCGTAATTTAATAGAACGGTCAGTTTTAACGTTCCAGATACTCTGAAGTTGCTTTTTGATTGTGTACTACTTTCATTTGTTAATTTTCTTTAACCACAATTTATAATTTTTGTTTTGTAAAATATCTTTATAATAGAATTACTATTTTATCTTTTATAGTATTATTCTAAATAAAAATTGGAATTTATTACACCTCAATTTTATATAATGTACAAATGATGTCTTGGTAAGTTATAGAAAGATTAAATCTTTAATTAAGTAATAGGTTATATCAAACTGTACGAGGAAAAAATTACCGGTTTTATAAATAAGAACATATTATTTGGAAAGAATTAACACGTAACACAGTGGATAGAGATATTAAACAAATATGTCCTTTTTTAAGAATATAAGATTTTGATTGAGAAGTTGCTACTTGATTATTTCTTGCATACATGTCTCATTGATAAGTAATTCTGCAAGTTCAAGATTATTTCCTAAAAATAACTTCATCATACATATGCAGCAGTATTTTAATGATACTGCTTCAATCTTAACTACCTTATCACTTAGATTAGAGAAGAATCAAATACAAAAAAATGTTATTAAGTATAGAATTGGATATTTTCTATAAATCTTTTACTAATTTTAGTTATGTACAAAATATAATATTAAAAAAAAGTTTTTTCAGTAAAGTTTCAATTCGTTTTAATCTTCATAAAAGAAATACTGTGAAAGAGACAGTATTAACTGCGATATAACAAATTTATAAATTCCAGGTTTATGTGCTCAACAAGAAGACAAAATAAATATAAGGTGAAAAGCAGTTTAATGTTAACAAAATAACTTATTATTAAATATTATATTGTTTTATAAAGATGTTTAGATAATTTGACGTTATTAAAATTATATTTTATTATGTGAAACATCATGATATATGTATAGTATGATTTATATATGTGCCCATTATTATATAATGTATATGGATTTTCGAGCATGCTGCTTGATGTTTTTTGACACTGCCTTCTTGATCAAATATCATGGGAACATCATACATTTGCATTAAACTCTTAGGAGAATAACAAAGGCAATAAGAAGAAAGGAAAACTTGAAAAGATAAAACCTATCCTCATAAATAAAGATGAGCCATCAGTCATTGTGACTGAATTAAATTCCTCGCAATCTCCCTTGGCAGAGGCTAACCATTTTGATGTTATTCATCCAAAGGATGACCTTGAACTTGTACGGAGTCAAAGTGTGAGTGATTGCCATTTGCCGAATGTTATACATTACTTACATAAATATTTTTTGCACAATCTTTCTATTTTTTTATATTAAATTTGAATGTAATATTAAGCTAAGTAGTTTTTTCGAAATGTTGATTGAAATTTTGTTTTAAGATTATTGCCATATCTGCCATTATATTGCAAACAAAATTAATTTCTTTCACTGCTTAATTTCTTTTATTTCTATTAATTGGAAAAATTACACATGCATGAAAAATACATATATTTATTAAACATTCATCCAATGTATTCTCTATTAACAGCAATCATTAATTTATGAAATATTAACAAATTTATGAAATATTAACGCAAGTAAAGATTAGAATATTGAGATAACATGATCTTTACATTGCCATAGATTTTAATTAATACAGATTTTAATTAATATAGATACTAATATTTTATATGAATTCTATCTTTTTTAATTATTTACTTGATTTTAACAAAATATTATAATAACATTTTTATTATAATATTATATAATATGTCATATACACGTGTGTTGTGTGTGTTTGTGTGTGTGTGTGTGTGTGTGTGTGTGTGTGTGTGTGTGTGTGTGCGCGCGCGCGCGCGCGCGTGTGCGCGCGTGTGTGTGCGCGTGTGTGTGTGCGTGTGCGTGCGCGTGCGCGCGCGCGCATTATATATATATATATGTTGTATGTATATATGTATATAATAGAGAGAGAATCTTCAACAGATTACCCAAACTGAGATAGTGGAGAAAGTCAACAAGTCACCAAAGGATACTCCAACTAAATCAAAGAAGAACAACAAAGATGCTATAAAGAAGAAAGATGAAAATAAGGATGAGAAACAGGATACTGTTACTTATAATAATACATCTGCTAATAAAGAAGCTATGAAGGAAGCTTTGAGGGACATAAAGGAACAGAAGGAAATGCCAATTAAGGAAGTAAAGGAAGTTGTCAAGGAGGTAATCCAACAATTACCAAACAAGGAACCCAAAAAGACAAAAAAAAAGAATGATATTTTATCTCAAATGGGTAAGTTATTGTTTGCATAAAGATAAATTTACTTATTTGTGCGCACGTGATCCAATTCAATAATAAATGACAAGAACATCTAGTTTTAAGATGAATCAAATCTATATGTGTTTCTTACAGAGAGCAAATCAATATTTCTAACCTGTCATGATAGTCTATAGCCTGCAATTTAATTGATTGGAAATACGACCTCATTTCTTTCTGTACTGTAACTTGTCACTTGTTCTTTTTACAACTTAGAGATTTAGTAGAGATATTTACACATATATATTTTATAAATATATTTTATAAGTATATTATGTTAGTGTTTAAATAAATTGATAATTTAAATAAATTAACTTCAGTACATTTATATGATTGTAATTATCTTATACACAAGAAAATTGTGTTGGACGATAAAATGTTTATATAATATAATACACTTTTTTCTAAAAATAAATTATTTTATAATATAAGTTTAAATATCTAATCAAATCTGTAAATTATGTGAAATATCTGACTAAAGCAAAGTCAAGCAAATTCCTTTGAAGTGCTTTGGAATGTGGTTGAGGTAGGATCACTTCCCCCTCTACACACACATAAAGGTCAATGTCCATGCACTTATACTGAGCCCTGCAATAGAAGCAGTAATTTGAAATATTTATTGTGTTCCTGAAACAATTGTAATAATTGTAATAATCTACAGATTATTTTAATTAAATCAAATATATTACACAAGTTATATTAAAAAGTGTATATATATGTTTTTATATTAATTAATATTTCAATAAATTATCGAATATATATATATATATATATATATATATATATAAGGTTTTCACCACAAAGTATATACAAATTTATTAAATTAAGTATATATATTAAGTATATAAATTTATTAAAAATTTCAATATTTAATTTTAATACTTGATATTTTTAACATAAAATTTTTTAGATGGAGATGCTGTTAATATTGAACTATTGATGCTATGCATTCAGAAGGCAGAACTTAGTCGATCTGAAATACAGATCCTCACGAATCACCTCTTGAATAAACAGCAGGACAATCCATTAGAACATTCTGAGTGGACAGAAGGTCGTGCCGACCCCGTTATTAAATTGAAAAAACAATTGGCGGAAAAAGAGAAAGCACTGACTGACGAACACGAAGCGAGCGTGGCCTTCCAAAACAAGCTGAAGGAATTGCGAGCTGAATTTAATACGGAGAGGTCTAGACTATTAGCAACTACTAGACAACTCGAGGAATCTTTGAACGCGAAAATCACAGAGACTCAGACATTGCATACTCGAATGCAACATATTTTGGAAAGTCATGTTGCAGAGAAACAAGGTTTTGCTAGACAGATCGAACAATTGCAGACTAAAGTGAACGAGGATGCCACAATAATTCACAAATTACAAGAAGATCAGGGACAAACTCAGGGCCACTTGCAGCAAGAGTTAATGGCGCAGCGAAAGCAAATGGAAGTGCAGTTCGCTCAAATGCGCGAAACTGAGAATACATTGAAATCGCAATTGGCTCAGAAACACGTAGAGATGCAGGATCTGCAAAATGAACTACAAGCGACTTGCGAGAGTAGTTCCGGAGAGATAGAGATGTTACGTCAGCAATTAGGACTAATGCAAGGTCAATTGATGCATTCGGAAGGACAATTACAACACTTCAAGGAAACAAACGATCGACTACAAGATATTGCTAGGCAACTTGAGGTGAGAATCGTAATCCCTTGTTGGTACTCTTAAGTAAGTTTAACCATTTTCTATCAATATATTAAGTTTTCTTGATAATTTTTAGGAATCTCATCGTGCGCATGCCGACTTAGATCATAGATTGAAAAGCGCACATCGGCATGAACAAGAATTGCAGAAGCAAGTAAATTCACTGCAGGCAGAATTAAATCATGCGAAAAATGAAGCCAATGAAATGTCTACTTTAAAGGTAGAACTTAGCAAGACTCAAACAGAATTAATAAAATTAAAATCTGAACTATCAGCTACGATGAATGAAGCTAAATCAGAAGCAGCCGAAATTATAACCTTGAAAAATGCATTGAGTAACAAAGAGGACGAACTAAAGAGATCACAGGACAAATTTTATGTTGTACAAAATGATTTGCAACAATCTGGCATGCAAGTTACACGTATGGAATCTGAATTGAATTCTGTACAAAAGAAATTAGATATGTTAAAGATTGATTTTGAAAGGACGGAAGATAGTTTAAATGAAACGAAAAATGACGCAAATAAGTATCAAAATGAGGTATATACACTCCAAGAAGAATTGGCAAATTCACATAAGGAATTGAATATGGTTCATATTCAACTTAAGGAATCCAGTGAAATGGCGAACGAATTAAAAGCTTTGCAAACCGAATTAAATAGACTACAGAGCAATGAGAAAAAAATAGCAGACGAACAGTTTCGAATTATGAAACTACAAGAAGAAAACGATAGACTGCGTACTGAGGTATTATTTAGATTTAGTTTTTGTTTTTTTAACAATTGTATGTTGCATCAAAAGTTATTAATATTAGTGTATGAGATATTAAATATGAAACAAAAATTTTAAAACAATATGTCTTATATATACAGCTTGCGAGTGCTATAGAGAAACAAAAAGAGCTTCAACAGCAGCAAGAGGATAACAAAATCCATACGGACGTAATATTAGCCACTGCTACTGAATCTCAACATGCTAATTTGTATGTATATACATATACATAATTATATAAATATTTATTTATATAATTCATATATCATGCTTAATTTTTAATCGTATGAATTTAATTGCATCGATAACTTTTCCGTTAGATATATATAATGTTATATTTTACTTAATTAATTCTTATAAAATATTTATTTTCGAAAAATCCAGAGAAGAAAAAGTTCTACTAGAAAAATTAACAACTGAGTTAACGCACAAAGAAAAAGAGTTTAATAAGCTGGACGAACGATTACATGTATTAGAAAGTAATGCAGACAAGGATCAACATTTTATTAAACAATTAGAAGAAGCTTTGGAGATCCAAAAATCTAAAAATAATGTAAGTTTTTCGTGTATTAATTTAAAATGCTTTTGATGTTATAAATTATATTTGTTATATATGTCCGAATGTAATTATTATTTTTCTGTGTAACGTTTATACATTTTTTACTATTGCTATTACTATACAAATTTCTCTTGTGTAAATTGATTTTATATTCTATAAAAAATGTATAATTTGATTATAATCTATTATAATAATATAGCTTATAAATATATATATATTTCTCTACTTTTCTATTTTTCGGCTTTTCTCTACTACAGGAATTACGCACAAAGAACTGGAAAGTGATGGAAGCTCTTTCTGCTGCTGAGTTGCGTGCCAAATCTAGTGATGAAAGGAATGTTAAAGTAAGTATCTTTGCTATAATTCTCAATTAGTATTATTAGCTAATATTTTACTAAAATATTTTACTAAAATATGGGCTCTCAAACAAGTTACTGTTTTTGTCTCATATTCCTTCATTCACAATCTTTAACTTTCCAGTCGTTCTCTTGTAAAATCAAAGTATACAGGAAATGAGAAATGTATATGAGATTGAACCCAGAACCCGTTGACTTTGTTCTCATATAATATTATCTCTCATAATATTATTAGCTAAAGAGTAAATTTAACGATAATAAAGCATAATAACATATTGCAATAATTGATATTTAATTATATCATTATATTTTTTCTTAAATTATTTCAATTGCAAATATTGATTATTATAAGTACACACACACACACACACACACACACACACACACACACACACACACACACACACACACACACACACACACACACACAAACAA
>Ga0157364_1006252_pt1 | contig 12210 bp, 5 predicted proteins | sample AttsexASBM2_FD_111476 | JGI IMG/M metagenome (GOLD analysis project Ga0157364, IMG submission 111476) | Fungus gardens microbial communities from leaf cutter ant in Ribeirão Preto, State of São Paulo, Brazil - Atta sexdens ASBM2 | ecosystem: Host-associated > Fungi > Mycelium > Unclassified ...
ACATTATTTTCAACATTATATTTATAAATTTAATATGCTATTATAATTGCCTTTTTTATATTGATTTTGGAAAAGAAGAAAAGTATTTATTGAAATGTTAAAATTTATTTCGTTATACAAAATATTTAATTAATCTAATTATGTTATTAGAGTGTACATTGTGGATTTTTTGAAATTACTTTATGTAATCTATTAAATTAAAATTGGATTAAATTCAAAATTATTTTCTATATCAGGTTACGTCGCCATGGGCTTACATGTTTATTGCTATTCATCATAATGTGACCAATACTACCGAGGATCCAACAGCAGTGGTGAAATATACTACAGGATGGAAAGATGCATGTGCAGTATTCTTTTACTTCTTGATAACCATTATAATGCATGCTGTACTTCAGGAATATATATTTGATGTAAGTATAACTTGACAAAATATTGTCTAACAATAAGAACATATTTAACAATAAGAATTTAGCAATATGAATATATTAAACTTATCTTTCACTGATAAAATCACTTTTGTCCATAGAAAATTTCCAAACGACTTCATCTCAGTAAAGTTAAGCTTTCTAAATTTAACGAGTCCAGCCAATTAATAGTATTTTATGCATTATCTGCATTGTGGGCCATTGATATTATAATCAGGTGATACAGATTTTAATAAATAACACTAAAAAGAGATATAAGAGGAAAATCAATAGAATAACGTTTCTTTTTCTTTTAGAGAGAATATACTTTTGAACATATGGACATTATGGGAAGAATACCCAGCGCCGATGTCCGCTTCTCTAAAACTATTTTTCATTGCCCAACTTTCTTATTGGTTGCATTGCTATCCCGAGCTCTATTTTCAACGAACTAAAAAAGAAGACATTTTACAACGTGTCGTCCATGCAACTATTGGATTAATCTTTACATTCGCAGCTTATTTCTTCAAGTAATATTATAATATATAGATTTACTTTACTTTATATTTTCGCAGAATTTGTATTAAAATATATATATTTGTTATTCTCCTCAGCTTTCAACATCTTGCTCTAATCTTATTAACTTTCCATTATGTGGGAGATGCTTTGTTACATGCAGCCAGACTGGTCCACTTTATTAGTCAAAAAGAAAAAAGAACTAAATGTAAGTTGCTTTTATTGAATTACTTGTCATTACTATACATAATAATTAATATATTTGTCGACGTTTGTTATAGTGTCATTCTTGGTTGCCAATGCAACTTACGTGTTCGCACGTATTACGACTATCGCGCTTACTTGTGTGGTGTTCCTGTATGGTCTGAGGAAACAGGAGTTTAAACTTGACTATGTTACCGGCAACTTTAATACTCCTGTTGTACAATTCTCGGCAGCAGTTATTGTTTCGCTCTTTCAAGGCTACCTTCTATATTTCTTCATTACGAAACAAATCAAGCGTGCACGCGAGAACGCTGCGCCTGTTGTCGTGAAGACAAAGCCGAAGCAAAAGCCGAAGAAACGAGAAGGTGAAAATCCGTAAAGTTCTTCGTTTATTTTATTATATATTTTGCTATTATTGATTTTATTTTTATTATCTACGTCAAAATTTATTTTATTGAAGTAAAATGCATGCGTATTATATCTTTACAGGCAAGAAATCAGCCTTGTCCGAAGACGACGATCTTCCAGAAGTTGATCAGGCGACGAAGAAAAATCTGAGAAATCGTCCTTCAGCCAAAGCAAAATAGACGCTTAATAAATTAGAGAAATCATCTCTACAAGGCTGGATTGGATGTTTGATTTTATTCGTCTGTATGTCACGAACATGTCAGAATGTTCGATTAAGGCTGCGGTCCATTTGCTTCTTCCAAATGCTTTAAATGCTATGCTCCAAACGCTACGCTTGGATTATCAATACATTACTGTTCCGCATGCTATAGATATATCTCTTATGTAATTTCTCTGATAAATATGTCGAAATGCTCCAGTCAACTGAATCCATCTTCCGAGGACGTTCAGATACTCATCTGAGTACTCCCCAAGTATCGTGTAATCTTTGTTTAATATTTAGTGGACAAAATAAGGATAAAATGATATCTGAATGGCACTCGGTTGGGAATTTGAACATAGCTCGAAACAATTGATGCGAAAGTAGGCAAAAACGATAATATATTAATGATGTAATAAGAATTACTGGAAACGTCAAATGATCCAAGATGATCTAGCTATATTGATGTTTGCATATGCATTGCTTTGTGTGCTTTCAAAGTAGACGCTTTGTAAGGTTTGAAGCGCCAAAACCGCAGTCTAAGATGTACAAAAATGTATTCTTCTTAATGTAAAAATACGAAGCTTCCGTAATGTTATCGATTAAGAATCGCGACAATAGAATAATGACGTATTCATACTTAATTTTGTATTTAACAGAGATGAAAATCGGATTTAAGATATTTTATGAAAGAAAACACATCATTTTGAATAGAGATAGGCACACTGCGCCATTGGATGTGTTTTTAACTACAAATCTCAATTTTTTAAATCATTTTATCGCATTCATATAAATTGTACAGCTGAATATTTCATATAGAATCACAGAACATTAATTGCGCATTTTGGTACATTATCCTTTTATGCGCATCGTATACATTTTCTAGAGAAATTTATACAATTTATCACTGTTTATTGTTATTTAAAATTCTATGAACTTTTTTCGCGCATTGATTTCTTTCGATGAATTTTTAAAGTTAATTAGAATAGGATCATTTAATTTTCCAAATCTTCAATCTTTTCTTCTCCACTGATTCAGATAGAGAAGAGATTGAAAAAAAATTGAGTTCCAGAATCAGACGATAAACTTGGATCAATCTTGTTTATTGCCTTGAATTGTCCTTAGAATAAAATATTCGAGTAGATTAGAGACAAATGCATTATGCTAGCATTAAGTTACAAAAAAATATATAGGTATAATGTGCACGAAATAATACTTTGGACCATAAATGTGTTATAATAATCATGTCACGTAAAAATATACATATCTTATGCAATTACAATATTGTTATACTTATATAAGTTTTACTATTTTTTAATACATGTATTTATATTGAAAGTGAATCTATATGGAAAGTGATAATTTCGTTATTATATTGCTTTGCGAATAATTAAATTTCTTCAAAATCACTATTCCAAGGAAAAAAACGAACTGTAAATAAAAGGAAAAAAACAAATAAAATTTTGAGAGATCATTTTTTATAGGTGTTTTCATTATTCTGCGACTTTATACTGTCGAATTTCTAATCTTAATTCTATGTTTAGTCGTATAATCAATTATCAATTTTTTATTTGCATTTATGATTTATTTTTTCCAGAGATGTAATGATTGTTTAAAAATTTATTGGTTATCTCGTTAAATAATAATTATATTGAATAAGATTTCATATTTCTTTTTATATACTTGTTAGTCTTTAGTCTTTTGTTCGATTTATGCAGAAGTGATCATCACATCTCTGACACGAAACTATGGACTAAAAAAAAGAATCCTTTTTTTAAAAATATATTGTCATAAATAAAAATATATATAAATTAGAGATATCCAATTTCATATGTATATCTATTTTTAAAGAATAAGAACTTTGTCGTTAATATTTTTGCAACGATATAAGAAAAAAAAATCCTGCAACAATACAATTTTTTTTTAATTGAACATTTTACAATTTTAATAGATATCTCGGTTCCAAAATTTTATAGTTTTTTTTTAAATCGACTTTGATGGACAGGAAGGAACACTGGTCTATCGACTCAGAATGATCGGCGGATGATACTCCCGACAGTTCCGACTGCGGGCGCTGGAGTAGTCGGTCAAGCGCAGTGCAAATGATGTTGCGGTGCAAATCAGTGCAAATCCAGCAATTTATCTAGCTGTCGTTTACGTTGGCCGTCGTAGCCGTCAGAGTCAGTGGTTGCAGGAAGATGGAAAAATGTATTTGAAACGTACATCAAAGCTGCTGGATCTCACAGTGTCGCGTACTACCGCGGATGTGCATCTGCGCGATTTGACGTGCCCGATATGTCGCGGCATTCTGATCGAACCAGTGACGCTGCCGTGCACACATAACCTCTGTCTACGCTGCCTGCAGGGTACATTTGAGCACAACAGCCTGACCTGCCCACTTTGTCGGGTCCGGGTGGGTTCCTGGCTGCGCACCGCCACCAAGTCCGAGACTTTGGTGAACCACGGCCTTTGGCAGCTGATTAGGTCCAAGTTCCCGAAGGAGGTCGAGAGCAAGCACAATGGCGAGGAGGGGGATCTTGGCTTGGACGCTGGTGAGTGACGTATATATACATATATTTATATATATGTATATATATATATATATATATATGCATCACACACACGCACATATCCGCGCGCGCGCACGCGCGCACATACATATGCATACACTCACTGCGTGTCAGCAATAAACAAATGTAACATAACCTAAGTGATTGTGTTTACTTATTTTATTGAATGACATTTCGCATGCTTCTTATAGATGTTCCTATGGCTTATGTAATTTTGATGTAATTTTGATTTGATTATAGTTGTTTCTTCATTTCACAGTCTTCTTCAAAGATTTTTAGTTTAACTTTTAAGTAGGGTGGCCACGCTAGACATAGTTTTCTTAAAAACTTTGTTCTAGAAAAGGAAAGTAAAAAATATGGTTTAGGTGCCTAAAAGTCTTAAATTTCGTCATGTTTAATTCTTCTCTCTCATAAGGAAATGATTAATGTAAATTTAATTATAACATGATATACTGATAAAGGAATAACTATAAATTTGAAGATTTTTTTTTTTGGAGTATTCCAAGCGCTCTCTATCTATCAACTTAAGTATATATCTTTAAATTATCTATCTACTTAAAGGTTAATATTAGCGTTGGTAGCAGTGATTATTCTTAGCTATTAAATTTTCTAAGTAGCAAGTATCATCAAATGATATCGTATTGACATCTTTAACATCAATAAAAAATTATTAAAACATTATCTTGCTTAAGTTATTGATATAAAATGATCGTAATTGAAGAATACATAGTATTCAATATGCAAAATAGGACTTTGTATATTAGACATGATAATTTTGTCACGAGATACTACAGACAAGTATTCTTCTTTTGAACAGATTATGCGGCAAATAGAATACTCAGTGCAGCTGGAGAGATACACCGGGAATACAAGGCTCAACTTCAAATGGCCCAGGAAGAGATGCGTCGTGAAAGGCAAGCTGAACAAATGGCCAGTGAGGCATTGATTCAGAAGATTCAGGTGGAGGATCAGCTGTTATTGGCACAGTTGGCACAGGATCAATTGCTAGCCAAGAGTCTGGCAAAGCAGCAACAGAAGGAAGCTACAAAATGTTATAACGAATGCTTGACCACATCAATGCCGAGTTATGTTTTTAATGAGTCCAAGTTTAACTATACAGCTATACGTATAAATAATACCGAAGCACCACGAACCGAAACTGCATGCTTAGAAGGCAGGCACATGGGTCTTCCTGAGTCTGTCAAGGACAACTCAAAAACGAGACAAATGAATGCATTGTTATCCAAGATGGGAATGTATTCCAATGTATGCGGCTCTAAGGAGATAAACGTGTCCAGCACGCATAAAAATCCGCCTACATATTGTTGCCAGAAACAATTACCTGTTTATAACGCCGTTGCGAAAAAACATCAAACAGTATCAAAATTTACCCAACCTAGCACTTCAAATTATTCCACTGATCCCGGATGCTCCACGTCCAGGGCTTACGCGATAGAGACTAAGGAAGAGTTACGAGTACCGAGCGATGTAGTGAACAACAAGAAGAAGAGTCTCGGGATAGAGGTATGCATGACGCTGACCGATGATGACGAGAGGATAGGTAGCGCCGAAAGTTCTGGCAGTCACGATAGTATAAATCAAGAAATTCATCATTTCAAACCGATTAAGACAGCGCCAAGGACGAAATTGCAAGTTTCTTCAGGTATATATTTATCAGAAAGAAAAAGAGGAGATATTTGATAACATGATTGTTTGTAAAAGAAATCTAATATTTATGTTGTGTATATCTATTCTCAGATGGAAAACAGATTGATCCGAAGTTAATTAGAGTGATTCCTATTTTAAAGAAAGTATCTAACGCAGAGCCGACAGCTCCATCGTTGACACACATGAAACGTATTGGATGCTCTTGGAGCGCCTTCAGAGGTAAATTTTATATTTGCATGCAAATTTTCTGAATTCGCTTCTGTTAAACTTCAAATATATCGAATTCATTTTAAGTACAAATACATAATTTAGCCAACAGTTTAGTCTGTTAAAGAACAGACTTGTTATAAATATGTTATGCACGATTAATTAAATTCTTATTATCTTAATTAAAAAATATCTATAATTAAAAAATGTCTGCTTTTTTTATTTAATTATAAGATGTCATTACAGGTAAAATAAGACAGGACGCAAAGGAGAAACACGCAGTGCACAATCTGAAGGATAATACGTCGAGGATACCGATTGATCAGAAACCATCGACGTCATTCGTTCATTCCCAAACGATTTCGAATAAGTCGATGACGAAGCCTCAGACAAATGATGCTATCCGTCGACTTGATTTTATACCCGAATCGTCGTTTGATAGCAATAAAAATTATACGAAGAATGCAAATAAAATAATTAATGGTACTAAGGTGAGCAAGAAGTCGGATGAAGAGGAATGGGACGCGAAGAAAACACGCAAGTCCTGGAGATCGATCATGCAAAACGGTATGGTAACGAAATCTAATCGGTATAAAAATTTGCGGAGCAGTAGGAAAGAAAGCAAACTTATTGTGAACGTAATAGACGAAGAGAAGGATGATCCAATGAGCTCTAATCCGTCATTCAATAAAACAAGCCCCCAAGACGGCGAGCGGGATGGCGATGATAATGTGGCCGTCGAAAATATAGCCGAACGAATTAAAAGGAGAAAAGAAAACGCAGACATAAAGATGTCGGAGCTAGAAATGGAATCTACTGCGTCTAAAAGAAGCAGAACAACGAAGAAGAAAGCCTTACCTGAGAAGATAGACAAGGACCAAGCCACGTTCTCGACATCTCAAAACAGTACAGAGGCCGAAAATTTCACGGGGAGGACGAAGCGGCGAAAAATGAGCAAAAGAAAGTCCGCGCGTAACTCAACGAGGACTTCCTCCATGGCAGGTGAATCGGACGGTGCGTGTAACAAGAATAACAGTAAGTTCAATTACGACTCGCCGCCGGAATCTTGCGACGAGATTGAATGCATCTCGGAAAGCGAACGTCCCATGGACAAGCTCTCGGATGAGGAACTGATCAAGGAGCAGCAGCGAATCGAGCGAATGCTGTTGCAAGAGCGAGCGGATTTTGAGCTGGCGCGTCGTTTGCAAGCCGAATATGACGAGATGGAGCAAATAGCCGGACGTACCCGACGCTCGAGAAGGGCCATCGAGAGTGAAAGAAGCGTCAACGTGAACGCGCGTGAGATCAACGCGGCGAGGACTGTCCGTAGGACGAGCGGTGCGCGCAAGGCGGTGAAACGAAATTCGGTTGTCAGTACCGCGACTAAGGGAAAACGTGGTAGGCCAAAACGCATAAAAATCACGGTTGCACGTGAAGATGAGACTCGCACGCGATAATCATGTTGCGGCGCGTGAGAACCCTCCACAATTGGTTCCTATAAGCCATACGTTTGACGAAAGAAGATTCGAAAGAAAAGCCGCAACTTTTGTATAGTGTCTTGTGTATTTTTTAACAAATCATTTGCGTCGTATCGAATATGTACCTGGATACATTGCGAGAGTATGTACGGAAGCGGTTTGAATTTTCAGATTATTATAACATCGTTTTCGGTGTTCACACGATGGAACGTCTATGTGCCGTTTTTGTTCCTAATACATCGATTGTGTGCATTTTTTAAAATAACGATGAGAAACGCGGCTTGTGCTCACGTAAAGCGTGCCCTGAAACGCCCGGCCTAAATTTTAACAAATCTTGACAGGCAGATTTTTTTCAGTGAGAAGAATTTTTTAAGATTAAGGTTGGAGTTTCTTCGGGACACCTCGTATCTATATTTTTATTAGTCTTTGAAAGAGTAAAATATCGCATTAATCAAAACGAAGAGTGACAATATTTGAGCGAGACGTTGTTACATTTTTGGAGACTAAAGGTATCAAGTGCACGTTCTGATGGCGAGAGATGTGCTAGATGGACTGTAGTTTTGTACAGTGATTACACTTATTTTTTAAGAGAGCTTGTCCATTTAAATAGATTTAAGTGGCTACTCATTACAGCAATCCTACAATATTAGGTATATGCAAGTTAATTAGCTTTTTTGAAAGTTCGATTATGTGCTGACAGCTGGTCTTTGGTTCCTTCGCTTTCAGCAGAGCGCTAAATCATGTAGTGATAATCATCGCGTGGCGTGTCGCTTGTTATGCGATTTCTAGCAGAAACTTTTTCGACAGAGAATTGCTTTATCGCGAAATACGTATGTTTATATTTCTATATGTTCCCGTGAAAATTAGTCAAAATCAAAGGAGGATAATCGAGCTTATGCTTCTTTTTATGCATGAAAATAGAAAGAGACAAAGGTATCGTTTAAAACTCAATAACTAACATTCACGGGGGGATCATCTTAATATGTAAAGTTTATTATGTCACATTTATATACCGATATTATCGGTAAGGCAAATTATAATGAATAATCATGTATATTGCGTTGAAAGAAAGATTACTGGGTCGATATTCAAGATTATTTAAGAGCGTCTTAAGTCTTCAGATGTTACAAGCCAAGCATGAGGCATATTAACACCTTAAGACGACATTACTTAAGATGATCTTAAAATAAAAACAAACTGGGAATACCGATCTATACTCTCTAAAACTTTTAGAGTGAATTTCACTCTGAAAAGTGAAATCTCACTCTTAAAGAATTTGAGCCACGCTTTTTCAAGCTCAATTTTCACTTTTTAGAGATTTCACTTCAAAGAATTTAGAAAGTATGTTTGATAAAACCCGCTTGATTATCGCAATTGTCTATCAGCCTCGACGGCCTTGATTATCATATTGCAATTGAATTAATTGTTATAAATTAAATACGTTATATTAAGAGAAGATTTATACACTTTGCGCGATCATGTTGGCGGACTTAACTCAATGGGCGTAGAAGTTAATTGTCAAGGAATATACTGTGCGAGCTATAGTTTCTTCGCAATTTACAGCTCCATTTTTAAGCTCGAATTCTCTCTCGCCTTTATACACTGATACACATTCATATTTTGCACGTATTTCTTTAAAAAAATTTTTTATGGGAATAAGTTCGCGTCCACGCCTTTCACGCTCCTGTCACTTGTGATACAGTATTTTATTCAAAATTCGTCCTTAGGTCTTTATTATATTACTAGTATTTTATGTAAAAAGCTGTCGCAGATGCGCTCACATTTCATAATAATTAATAACGAGTAAATACTTCCAATGGATGAATCGTAAAACCTGTTCTCTTTAACTTCTTGTCAATTTGTCGTTTCTCTTTTCTTGTCGTCTTGGAGAGAAAAATAGAAAAAATAAATGTGCAAGAAGTTTAGCTAGAAAGAACAGATCTATAATTTAATGCATTCTGGGGGCTAGCGCAATTTTTTTCTCGTTAATATTTATATTTAGGGACATGCATTGACTTTATTAAAAAAAAAACTCACTGAGATAATCTGAAATGTTCACTACATCATGTTGTAAGCGAAATCATCATTATTCTTATGATAAATTAAAACGAGAATATTCTTGGCAACGCAGCTATTATCCTTTCCCTTGGTGTCGCGACAGAAAAGAAAGATTCTTTGCCAAATATTTTAAATTCAGAACGTTTTTTTTTATCATATTAAGTAGAAGGTATTCATATAGAAACATGGAAAAGATAAATGAAAAAGGGGAGACATTCGAATACTTAAGTCGAAAACAATTTTAATGAGCTGGGTATTTTTTCTACTAGAGCATCTGGAAAAAAATAAAAGAGTCGATCTTTCGTTCCGAGCTATTCTATGACAAATCTGAAATTTTTTAAATTTAAAGAGGCTTCCGAAAGTTTCCTCGTTAATGCGGGAGCTAACAAAAGGTACGAAACGATTGTGGTAAAAAGAAAGATGTTTTTATTATTCCTGCTACTAACCTTCCATACTTTTTTCTATTCATGATTTTATTTAAACGCAACGTATATATTTGCCATTAAAATAATATTGCACGAAGTGTTTGTTGTCCTCTGCATGTCGCAGGAATAGTCTTTCAGCTGTCTTGTTTTCTCTTTATGTGAATTTTGAAATATGAGAATATATATACGGCACTCGTGTATCGTGAATACGTTTGATAAATAATTTGTGTAATAAATAATCGCGAGGAGATAAAATAAGATCGGTTGATATCGTTAGAGAATCGCACGACTACATTATATGAAATAATCTAACAACAATATATAGTGTAAAAAAAAAGCGCATGGAATTTATGAAATAAATCATAGAGAATGTATAGAAAAGATATTTAGTTATAGAGCGACAGAATAATGTCAACTATTACGTATTGATAACAAATAAGTAGGGCATCGAGAAAGAGAAAAAGAGATTAAAGCGAGCGTAATCTATAATTCCGAATAAACAAACGGAAACACTCATTATGAATTTTTAGGGAGAGTCATTTTTATATTATGTCATATAGTTTTGCGCAATAGAAGATGTAGCAAGAGTAACGAAAGCCTTCGAGAAATAATGGGCTGTTTTTCTCTTGATACGTTTTATATGTGAAAACGAATAAATGACTGTAACTATTCTAAGAGTATCCATCGTTTATTTGCAGTGAAAAGATCCTCTGCCTTTATATGAAAAGCACTTTAATAAGTACACAATTATCAAAATTTATTATAAAGTAAAAACAGTTAGTTCTTTCTGCTAAATTTTTCTTCCCTAAATAATTAAAAAAAATTGTAATCAGAAAAGTGCAAAAAAAAAACAGAGATGTAAATATAATTTTCTTTTTTAATGTAATCTAATAATATTAATCCAAACAATATAATCTTCTATGAAAATAAGATGATGACTTTGTGTTACATCTACATTTTAATTTATAATTTCATTATAATTTGTCGCTTTTTGGCGAAAAATCGTTATGCATTTCCCGATAATTTAATTTAGTCAAAGATTGCGGAGGTGAATATTCTTTCCTATGTAATGTGATAATAGCGAGTTATAATAATTACATCGTGACAATGAGCAGAGATTCTTCATCTATTTGTGATATACAAGAGTGACGAAAGACTAAAAGTTATGCAAGGGATTTAATTAAGGAATGCGGCACTGTATATTTTCAGAGTGCAGTACTTTGTTTCTTTTAATAACATTTCTCATTAGAACTGATGAAAAACAAAATATATGATTTGATAAAAAAATAATAGAGAATAAAATTTTGCAGTATCACAAATTGCAGGATTCTAAAAAATAAATTATATTTGTAGTATTTTTATACGAAAAATATTAAATTATGTGTAATATTGAAATATATTAATAATATAATTAATGTAATTAATCAATATGCATTATTTACAATTTATTATTTTTTTCTAATATAAAATAGAAACCACAATTTTTAAAAACAAACAGATTCAATAATAGAAACTTTATAATTTAAGATTCTCATATATCATACTTCATATTTTTAACACAATTTACATTTTTAATATCTTCTGACTTTCGATAACTTGAGGTTTTATCATTTATTACTAGTAATCTTTTAAGAGAGTTACATTCATATAACTAATTTGTAAAATGTGACTTATGATCATTTTATATTGAAAAACAGCCATATGATTTTCTTTCACTAATTCCTTCATTTTTGAGGACTTCAATGATTGACCATCATCATATATAATATTTATCTAAAAGATTAAATAAAAAATAAAATGTGTGTACGTATGCATGAATGAGGAAAGTAAAGCAGCTGTATGATTGATTTATAAATGTAAATGATAATTGTGATTTTCTTATCTGCGATTGTAACTCTTCATAACTCGCACGGGATGTTCAGGATATCTCGGTCTTATAAATTCACTAAATATATATATATATATATATATATATGTATATATATATATATATATATATATATATATATATATATATATATATATATACGTTGTTAAACATCAAAGGCACAATGATAATCCAATTCCTTG
>Ga0157364_1006253_pt1 | contig 12209 bp, 5 predicted proteins | sample AttsexASBM2_FD_111476 | JGI IMG/M metagenome (GOLD analysis project Ga0157364, IMG submission 111476) | Fungus gardens microbial communities from leaf cutter ant in Ribeirão Preto, State of São Paulo, Brazil - Atta sexdens ASBM2 | ecosystem: Host-associated > Fungi > Mycelium > Unclassified ...
TGTGTTTGTGTGTGTGTGTGTGTGTGTGTGTGTGTGCGTGTGTGTGTGTGTGTGTGTGTGTGTGTGTGTGTGTGTGTGTGTGTGTGTGTGTGTGTGTGTGTTTGTCGCGCGCGCGCGCGCATATATGTGATGAATTGCACGAATACGGTGACTTACTCGATGATTTTAGCAATGAAATGAACACTAATAGGGCGTGTGAAGCGAGAGCACAGTGAGCAATTTTTTGTCGCGAAAGAGCATAAATGAAGAAGCTCATATTTCTGTATAAATCGTAAGAAACGAAAAAAAAATTTTAATATACTTTTGTATTAAATATCAATCTGCTACAGTATAATAATATTATAATTTACATGTTCTATCAAACTTTATTATTTCTGCGCATGCAGTTTTATTCATTGCGAATTACACAGAAGTAATTGCTTCAATTTAAAATTTTCGATATAAGCACTCGAAGCTGATGTTTATATGTCTCAAATAGTGGGATACTTAGGATCTCAAGCGAGTGTTATTCGTCACATTTATTTTTTGTTTCGACCGGCCTGTGGCAACGATCCGTCCGCCTGTAATTCACTGTCGAGGATCAAGCTGAGAAAGTTCCCGATCAGGTATACCGAATTGGGTACACCGTAAATTTTGGGGGGGAAAGAAAGAAGGACGTGCTAGGATACCTGGCGTAGGTGGTGTGGAACCACGTGAGGGCATACCACTCTCGCCTAGGTTCCCTGAAGACCCTCCTCGCGTCGAGTAGAGTCCTTTCGTACCACGCGCGGCGGTCGCCTGCAACCTTAAGGCCTCTAGCTTCACAGGTGATGGGATGAATCCCACATCGCAATTCTCTTTCACGAGCCTGCCAATCCACCAGTTATTATCATACTTCTCCTAAAAAGACAGAAGACTTAATAGTAAAAAAAATTTTTTAATTATACAACAGGAAAATCTACAAAACAGAGGATGTATATTTATACCTTGATGTGAAGAAAGTCACGAACGTCAAAGCTGACGGCTGATCCGTGCACAGGTGAGTCGTCATCGACGGATCCATCATAGCTCACGTTAGTCCGCACTGCAAACGCTACTGGCTTCGACTGAAACGTAAATTGAAAAGTAGAAATAAGAACATATTGAGTCCTCAATCAGTATACTTTAATTGATCAATGTTAAAATTTTTATTTTTGTCAGCCATCAATGCAATAAATCTAATCTTTAAATAAATTAATTTTAATAAAATGTTATAAAAAATAAATGTATAAAAATATATTTGTTTTATATAATTTATCCGCGATTATTTTATTCCAAAAAGTAAATCGGATCATCAATCTCGACGACAAATGTGCGGTATCGTCTCGTACCACTGCACTTAGTTACGTATCATCGTTCTCTTGCCCGTGTTATCGACTTTTCTATCGGGTCACGGTGCGACTCCTATATCGCGACGTGTACATAAACACGTATAACTATATCGCATGTAGGGAATAGAAAATAAAAGCCGGCCACACCGATGAGTTTCACGGCCGATCGACACATTGTCATATGCGTGGACGCATGTTTCTAGTGACAACATCGTCCCTTCAATAAAGAATAAAAGAGTATTGCAAAGCTTTTCATTTTTATTGCGACGAGCTCTATCCTTCGAAGGTCGTCTCCCACCAATCAATATCCATTTACTGTTAGCCGAAGAAAACTGAGCCGATCAGATCCTTGCATTTGATGTTCGTGCTATTTCATCATTTCAAAACTATATTTATCATTTAACATCCTACAATCTATCATTATAATTTATAAATAAAAAATTTCGCAATTTAATCCTTTGTTTGCAATCATATTTTTACTCCCTTCGTCTAATTTCAGTTTTTCTATTGTTCTAGACTTTCAAAAAGTGTGGAAAAATTCAGGGTTACTTTTTAACAACCTTATTACATTACCGAATAAGTTTTTGACAGACTATTTTAGAATGGCAAATCGAACTTCGCTCTCCTTTATTTCGAAAAAATTTGAGAGTAAAATTTCGCTTGTGCCGAAAAAGACTCAGATTGCAAGTGGAGGGACAAAGCATACAATGCAATATTGTAAAAGAGAAAAGAGTAAAGTATATTATCCAACAAACACCAATTAAAAATAACACAATTGTTAGTTTATAATTTTCTATAATATATAACAATTATACAAAAAGGATTATTTTGTTGAAATATCTAAACACAGCTAGATACTGAAAATAATTTTGTTAGACTTTCAAAATAATTATGTAAGACACTCAAACTGGTTACTAGAATATCAATACTTTTACATAGGAATACTCTGCGTCATGTTTGAAATTTCTATATAATTATTTTGATGGTTTAACAAAATTATTTTCAAATCTGTGTGTATATATCATCTAGTTAAATTTTTAACTTCTTCAACAAAATTGTTTTTTTTGTGTATACAAGTAAAAATTTATAAACAAAATTAATTCTTAATGAAGTAAGATGACTAATGAAATGAATCTACACTTCAAAAAATTGCTCGTGCATTTTTCGTAAAACACTTCTTGATATGTGAGTGCCGACATTATTATCGCATTTAAGCATTACTACCACGTTAAAGCCATAATACTCATACAGATCGTATGAGTATTTTCATAGATTTATCTTTATGACTTGGATAAACGCAAAAAGAAGTTCTGTGAAATATCCAATTGGCATCTCGTCGAGTCTTGTTTCTTTTTTTCTCTTCCTATCTTAAAATTGTATTATGCAACTTTTCATATAAATTTATAATGTTTACATCACGCCGAAGAAATATAATAATGCGGCGGTAATGAGATACCTATTCGATCGAAAAACGATGATCCAGCACGTGCGAAAAAAAAGAATAGCATAGAGCTGAAAGCGGAAAGTGAGAGCGGAAAGTGCGAAAAAATAAGAATAGCATAGAACCATTTTCGTGGAACGAACTAGAGCATACGAAAAATCAATGACTTACTCTGGCTTTTTCGAGTTGATTGAGGGCCTGCCTCTCCTTCTCGCGTCGCAAGCTCTCTTTCTCCTCGTCCAGCGAAAGATCCGAGCTCGGCTGAGAGTAGTTTGAGTCCGCCGAGCCCTAAGAGAAATCAGACAAGTCATCCATTATATAAATCCGTGAACTTTCATACATAGCAAAAAATTTGAGAAAACTATTTAAGAAAAAATTTTTTTTTGCACATAGACATAAAAAATTCTTATTTGACATTTGTGGTGAATTAATAATCTCTTGCGAAAATAATCTTAGACACTGTTTAAATTTTTAACTTTTTAACACAAAATCTCAGATATCATTAAAACTTTGATAATTTTTTGTTTTCAAGGAAATTTTTTTATTTTTTTCAACAAGATTAATGTCAAATATTAATTTATCTCTCTATTATAAAATATATAATATTTTGAACAAATGATGTATTCAATTAAACATTCGTATAAATACATATAAATATATATAAATACATATAAATACATATAAATATATATAAATACATATATAATTCTGAAAAATATTTTTTGTGATTAAAATCTTTATTTTAATAGAATCACCTACCGGTAAATTTTTTCAAATTTGTACATGTTAGTATATATTAAAATGTAATGCCTACTTTTTATGTCAGTCTTCTAAACATTTCTTCTAAACATTTTCTAAACATTAAATTTCATCCCTTGAAAATAGCTTACTTAAATAGTATTTATTTATTCTGTGTAAGACAACGTTAACTGTGACTTTGTCCGCGAGACCGTGAATGATAAAGCCCTACGACGCAGTTCATTACGTCTATTACGTCCTACAAGTATCGACGCAGATTACCTTGTAACAAAGGAAATCAGTCTAGCAAGTTAATTAGTTTCTGTTAAGATTAAATGAATCGATCGAGCATAGGGAAGCAAGACTTACGCAGGCTCAATGTTCGTCATAAGCAACAAATTAAGATCAGAACAAGCTTCAATTTGCATATTAATTAGAGAAGTGAGCGATTTATTAAATATTTTATTAAATATTTATTAAATATTTATTAAATATTTATTAAGTATTTCAATTATTTATTAAGTATTTCAATTAATTTAATGTTACATATGTTGTTCGATTGTACTTATGTCTACAAATATGATTATGTAATCAATATAACAAATAATTATGTATTCACACACAGTATAACAAATTCATATAATCTCCAAAATTTTTATTTTAAAAACATCTTTTTATATATTTGTTATTATAGATTTGTTATTATCTCTTCAGTTCCTCTATTAAAAAAAAATTATAGTTTTTCATTTAATGAAAATATGAAATATATTTCCTACATTAATTCCTTTTATGTGAAATTATTTTTACGTTAACAGTAATTATAATTTCATAGCAGTGCGATAAAACAGCAGTGGATGTGTGCAGAATACGTTTATTTAATGTTGACAGAATTTTCTTTTGCTTAAAGCACGTATCTTTCCAAATAGAAAAAAGCAGCTAAAATGAAGATTTTACTCATATATAGAAATTTGTTTTTTATTTTCCAGTTTAATTATATTTAGGATTGTAATGAAAATTCTGTTATATTATGATAGTCAGTCATTTAATCATATAAAGTATCATTAATTTTTATTTAATCATTTGATTAATTCTATTCAGCTTCTAGTAATAAGTTATTTCTATGGATTACTTCTATAGGATTTTTCTTTCTTCAAAAAAGCTTTTCGACGAATAAACTTACTCGGTTGACATATCGTAGCTATGCCAACGACCTTTCATGTCCTATCCTTATAAATATTTAAATATATACGTATATAAATATATCTGTACAAAAAGAAACTTGAGCTTCTAATATTTGTAGAACAATAATAAGAGATTATCTTTAATAAAATAGATTGATATGATGGAAATATACATAAATAATATTCTAAAAAAAATATTACAATTATATAAGACAATTATTCTTAGTAAAAAGTGTCTTTCTAGAATATTATGTTGTATATATAAGTATTTAAATTTATCTTATCTTTCTCAAAATTCTTTTAATGTGGATTCAATGTATGATGGACTCAAAATAATTAATAAATATGTTGTATTTATAACATTTTAAAGGCGTTACGGAAGAGAGAACGATTATTACACTTATATACGCATATTCTTATGACATTTTTAATATTTAAATGACCGCATTAGTAATTGTATGACGCCTACTTATCTTTGAAAATCTTGTTTTTCTAATATTGCTACATTTTTAATTAAAAAATTTAATTACAAAAAGCAATTATTCGACATCATTACACAAAGGACCAAGAAATATCAGTATTTGCAGTTATTCATGTTATTTATGTATATTCTCAGGACTAAAGTCGATTCACGAAGCAATAGAAATAATCATGACAAATTTGTATATTCCATAATTCAAATCGCCTGTTTAAAGAAAAAGCATTTGGGTAATTGTTTGATAGTTAAAACATATACCATAAAATTAAGAACTATTTCAAATATCAATTAATATCATAATAATGTCGATGAAAAAATTGATGCACATAAAATTTAGCAATAATTATGTAGAAATTTCTTTTTCAATTGTCAATAAATTACAAATTCTAAATTATTAATGTTAATGTAAAAAAATGGAAGCCTCTTTGCAGAATCTAATTAATAAAACTTAAAAGATATTTCGAAAGATGTATTGCAAGTAAAAGAAGTGTACTAAGGATAAAGATTAACTCCAAGGCCAGTAGAGCATACTACCGATCCGCAAAGTTTGATTTTACACTAAAAAAGGAAAGTAAACCTCGATCGAGAGCGCGATCGGCGTAAATCGCTACACTGCAACGATAGCATGGATGATCGCTTCTGCTTTACGCCACATTGCCTAATACGAGCCTTGAACGATATATATATTGTGAAATATCCTATATGTCTAGGAAGCGGCGCGTCTTTGACGCGTTCAAACTCATTCTCTTGCGCCTCCTTGCTCAAAGTATGGTCACGATAATCGGTTATTTTTATAGGAGACCTTCCTGACTATATGGAATCCCTTGATAACTTTAAGTTTAACTAGAGTTATCCCCTTTGATGGAGGGAAATAAAAAGATAAGTACTGTTATTCCTATATTATAAACACATTCCTATTTATCACAGCCTTGTGAGGGAAATGGAAAGAAAAAGAATAATAAATCAAGAGCATAACATAAAAAAAAAATAAAATAAAATTGAAACAACAATTTTATTTCTACAATTATCTTGTTTACTTTTATAACTATTTAAATGATTATGAAAGAAAATGACACAGTGCCAAACATTTTAACAAATCTTGCATATTAATTTAAATATTTTTAAATACTGTAGCAAATAAAAAAGTTTATATAACATTAATTTCATTAACATTAATTTATGGAAAAATAACAAATCATTCTTATTATTCCTTCTGCTTTTGCCCAACAAAAAATTATTGAAATTCTCGTTTTTCAGTATACCTGAGTAAATAGCTTGTTGTAGCCGGAATTGTGTTGATTGTACCCGATCATCGCCGGGATTCACCACCATGGACGCCAGAGTTGTTCTTCTGATAGTGCTTAATTCGCCTTCGCCCCAATTTGGAGCCGAAATTTATCGGGCTAATGCTCTAAGCTCTCACTTAGCCCACGCTACCGCATGGCTACTCTCATCAAAATTTGTCTCTATTGCACTGATATTTCACGCCGCTACGCCATATTGAATGGCGCAGTGGCACAAAGTTTCGGAGCTTTCCTCAGACACGTCGTATCTTAAGCTTTTTTCGCTTTCGTTTGCAAGCCATCCAAATACTTAATCTTGAATCTTAGTCTACTTGTAAAAGATCGTTATTATCATCCCATGATGATAAATTACGTTTCACGTTCATAACGAGCAATAAATTCAATTTAAAATATTCACTTTTCTAATAGTCCTCTGCAAGACAAAGTGTAAATGAACTATAAAAATTGAATGTCTAAAAGATATAATAAAAAAAATAAGAAACACAAACGTAGATAAATTACAATGGACGAACGCAGGCGTAATTTAACGAGATAATTGAGTATCAAGAAGTATCAAAATTCATTATTCATAGTTTACATGTACATGTAAGTATATTATGTGTGTGTGTGTGTGTGTGTGTGTGTGTGTGTGTGTGTGTGTGTGTGTGTGTGTGCGCGCACATATAATCGATAAAAAATATTTTTAATTTGATCATTTTAGATGAATTAATCTTTTGAAAACGGAAGCTTTCTAACAAAAATTTATCTTATTTTCTAAGAGTTTTCGAAAGAAATTGAATTTGATTTTGGTTTCGAGTATCAAAATTTTTAAATTTAAATTTTAAGTAAATAATCTGATTATTATGCAATTCTAGGAAGTTTTTAGAAAATTTTGGGATCTGTTTTGTCGAACTACACTTTTGGAATTTAAAATAAGATAGATACATGTTTAATATTTGACAAAAATGAGAAAGAGAATTCTAATGTAAGTCTAGTGCAGGAATAAAAAACAAACGTTTAGTATCGTTAAATTTAAATGTCACTTGAAATTGCCGAATTTCAAACAGATAATAACTTTAATGAAAGATCTAATGCCATAGATAATAATCAAAATTTGGAAGTCAATTTAAAAATTAGTATGAATTGTTTGCGTAACAAAGATAAGTTTCAAATAAAACAAAACTGAAAATTTAATTTGCAATTTAAAATTCCCTGAAATCAAGTTTTATAATAATCAATTATCTTTTTGAGAAATTCTATCCACTTTATTGGATTCACTATTCTAAATTTGTTATTGTTGACCTCAAAGCATCAAATTATTCAATAGATTAAGTTTTATAAAAATCAAACGGCAGCTTATAAAATAAAAGGAAGTGACCCCAAATGGGGTCGCCCATCCACAAAGAGTTAAAATCTTTCTGATAAAATTTTTTTTATAAATAAAACATAGTTTATGACTTTCAAAATATTTAATATAAAGACTTGCAAAAGTTTTTTAATTTGTAATTTACATATAAATAAATATGTATAAAAAATTTTCTGTGTTCTTTAATAATTGTTCTATAAAAAAATATTAAAATTTGCTTTGAAAGTCGCTTTCTAGATAAAAGCTAGCATTTAAATTTAGCACAGTATTGACTTCCAGGTGTTATATATTGCAACGTGCTGTCATAAAAATATATCGTACAATACTCTAAAATTAGGCAAGAAAGAACAAATTGTCTAAATCTATCCTTATTCTGCAATTGATCTGGTCAAATTTATTTGTGAAGAAAGCTTGGAAGAATTACGAAGAAATTAATGCCACTCCCTAAAATTGCCTGCCCCATATCGTCAAAAATATATACATAGCATGAAGCATCAATAAATTACTCAGCAATGAGGTATGAGATAGAAGATAAAAATATCTCGTATTAAGTTAATGATAATGAATAATGGATTGTATCTCGTTTTTATCTATATTTGTAGCAGGATATTCTAGAAGTTTAGAAGTTTTATATTCTTAATTATTTGGTTTATAAATTGTAATTATTATTAACGGAGTTTATGGATATAAATTATACTATTTTGTATCAAAAAGTCTATATGAATTCACGGAGTCATTACTACATTAACACATAATATTTAAACAATATTTTAAAAATATTTATTCATATTTTTATATATTAAATAAATATTTAAAAAGTATTTTTTTTTAATATTATGTGGTGATTGGATAATTTTATTGACTCTAAGTAATTTTCATACAAAGATTGATAAAATTATAATAAAGTTTAAATAAGTTTAAATTATAATAAAGTTAAAATAATAACGTCACGTTGATAAATTGGCTTCTGCTTGAATAATCATTGAAAATGCATTTAATATGACTTCTATTATTTCTAACGGAGTCTATAACTCAATATAAAGTCTTCACTATTTTGTATACGCGATCAGTGTCTGTTCCATTGAAATATTCATGATAATTGCAAATTGATTGGAAATTTTGTTAATTATAATTCAAGAATTTTATCAAGTTTATGTTTTATATCAATCAAAGATCGTGAATTCTGTATGTCGGATCTCATATATGTCAATTAAAATAAATTATTTAACGCAATTGCGATAATTTATTTATTTTTCTCATAGAAAATATCGAAGACACTAATATTATACTGCAAAAATGAGAAAGTAATATAGATGTTTCCAATTATCTAGAATTAAAAAAAAATGTGCTCTATTTTATCTTCTCTTATTTTTAAAAAGAAATTTAATAAAAAATTAATTTTATAAAAGATTTAATACACACTGCAATTTTAATATTTAATGAGTGTAACTTAAGATCATTTTATTTGTCACAAAAATAATAATTAATAATCATTAATAATTAAAGGGAATTATCTCCATTCATGAGAATTTATAAGTCTACTTTAATTTGTAAGTAAATTGTGGGATTTGATAATAATCGTTGTGCGAGTAAAAAAACAAATTTTTTTATAGCTGCTATCTTCTTTAAATTGGCTCAGATTCAAAATAGTGTTGTTCTATTTTATCTGACTCAATTGCAGAAACATTTAACGAATTTTTCAATTGGTTATCTATAATATAATTATATTAATATAACTGAAAGTTCTCAAGATAGGTGAGATCGTTTCCAATTATATTTATATAAATTGACTCTTTCGATGGAATTTAGAATTTTCAAAGATGAATTATTAGAAAATCTTAATCAAATAGACAAGAAAATCATATGTAATTGATATTTTTATACGTATAATTAAACAAAAGCTTTTGGAGCAAATAATTTTAAAATCTAGCGTTCTCTTTCCAGTAACCACTCAACTTATGTTTTCTATCATAATCCTTAACTGCAATATATTGTAATGCACTTTCTATAAATATTTATATCTCTAAAAGAATCAATTTGAATGTTATACATCTTATAAAGTTGTTGCTTTTTTAAATAGAATGAATTTCTTTCAAACAGACCAAAGCAACTTATAATACAAAATATTTTAAGAAAAACTTTGTTTTACATTATAAAATTCTGTTAAAATAAAAAATAAATGTGTAATTAAAATAAGCTGTCCTACTTTTTATAACTATCAACAAAGATGCATTGGAGAATTAAGAATTTAATTTACTGCTGGTAATTTTTCTATTACTACTATTTTCAAAATGAAACTTAACTTTTTAAACACTTTTGCCGCACCTTTAAAAAAATAACAACTAACGTATAATTGCAATGAAAATATAAAAATTGAATTAGAGATGCAAAATAACCTTTTATAAGAGAATTAAACATCGAGCGTTGTCACGCAATTCCCCGATCACCTCATCAATCTATATAATTAATTAATTCATAGAAACAACTTCATAAATAACTTTGTTATTAACTTCGTCAGTCGTAATCAAAAGTACAATTCGAAGAAACACGAAATTGATTCTTGAATTATCAATACATTTCTAGATAATCGATACTGTTGACCCTCTTAGAAATCTGTGCCTTTGAATTCGTTACTCGTTTAAATTTCAATATATATACCCGAAAATGATATATTAATAAATAATAATAAAAAAGAGAAAGAGAGAGAGAGAGAGAGAGAGTTGTTTAATATTTTTTAAAATTACAAAAAGATTCAATTAATAAAAGGCAAGAGAAAAGTAAGAAAAAAAATGTAATCTGTATTTTGTCTAAGAAATATATAAAAAAATGTACAATATTTTTATGGAAGATTTTTAAATTTAGGCACGAAACATTTTTATACTAATTTTTTCACATGCTCTATTTAAAAACTTCATCCGTTTCTTTTTATGAATTTCGATTAAATAAACAAACCGAGTGACATCATTATAGCATCATTGTAACATTTGCTAGTTTAATTTTTAGCATTTTTCTAAATTTTTAATTATAAAACTTTTCCTTTCTCTTTTCAATAACACTGTGCCAGATTAAACCAAATCTAGTTTCTTTAGCAGATCAATAAACCATCTTTCTCTGAGCCATTATTCCCTTTTATTAATTATTCGAAATTATAATTCTCACAAAAAATGTCAAACGAAGTGGTATCCATATTATGTAATGGGTAAAGTCCAGTTTACAAATCGAAATTTTTCATTGTAAAACTCGTGCTTAAGTCGCTAAAGTGATGATACACCACAGCACCGTGGCGCTTGAAAGCAGGTCAACGACATCATGCAACCTCGAGTGCAGTTACCACATTCCAATTCGCTGGTCGATCGACATATAATAGCTCCAATCGGCCTTGTCAATTTTCACCTGCGGACGTCTGCGTTCGTCCTGCTAATTCTTATCTTATCGTTTACACCGTACTCTTTACGAACCTTCTCCCACATAAAACTTCTAGCACCAAACAAATCACGTTTTCTCATCTTGATAACCCTTCCTTCTTCTCGACATGAAGGAGCACCTTATTTCAAAAATATTAAAAATATTTGTGCACCACACGTATCCGCTTCTTTCCAATCGATCACTCCGGTTTCACTAATTGTAAGTATATTCAAATATCTAAAACAAATTCTATTATTACGAATTTCAAGAACTTTTTCAATTACAATTAAAAAATAATAGGCCCGGTTTGCATCGCGCTTATTCGCGGCACGTTATCTTTCATCTCCGCAAGTTTTCACTGCTGCAAGTCTTCACGGTAATGGTAAACTGCGAGAGCGATAGTCGGAGGTGCTGCACGGACTGACTCTACATAGTCTTTGCGACCGTGTGCGCCTTGTGGCTGGGTCGCCGTTTCTCTGGCAATGCCATTTTGTGACTCGTCCGTATGCGGGCGCCACTGAGGATGGTCGGACGACACCCCCATTACTATATCGATCCGAGGGGTGCTCCGTTCTCAGCTCCGCTCCGCTCCGCTGCGTCCTCCTCCGCAAACCACCCGGAGCGCGACCCGCACGACAACGCCAGGCCACTGCACCCTGACGGTAACGTGTCCTACCAGTTGTACATGCATACAGTGTTGTTCAAGAATAACCAACTGATCGTGAAGAGTTGAATCGCTCACACAATCGCGGAAATAAGAACAATTGTTTCTTGAGTTACATCACACATATATTAAATAAATACATAGATATAAATATAAAAAGAAAAAAATCAGAATATAAACATTCCCATTTTTTCTTCTTGTATTTATATTTATTTTTACTAATATGATCTTTTTAATATAGCCAACTAATTAATTTATTAGAAATAAGTTATTAAAAATATGATTAGCTAATCATATAAAGCAA
>Ga0157364_1006254_pt1 | contig 12209 bp, 7 predicted proteins | sample AttsexASBM2_FD_111476 | JGI IMG/M metagenome (GOLD analysis project Ga0157364, IMG submission 111476) | Fungus gardens microbial communities from leaf cutter ant in Ribeirão Preto, State of São Paulo, Brazil - Atta sexdens ASBM2 | ecosystem: Host-associated > Fungi > Mycelium > Unclassified ...
CTTGCGCCACGAAATGCCACGGCACTACGTATATCTCTTTCTAATACATATTCATATATATATATATACATATATATATTGTATTTTTTTAGTTTATCACGGCATATTGAACGCGATAAATAAGATTGTCTTGTCGTGTGGAATGACGATCAACGGAAATATTATCCGGGTAATAGCGGAAATAGTCGCATATTCCCAAAGACAAACAACCAATGTCGTACACTCGACTCCCAATATCCTCTAGTAATGCGCAACATGTGTTTAACTTAAGCCCTACTTGCACCCCGGGGAGAAGTTAGCTGTCGAAGTCGATACCACGAATGTTCATGGATTTAACTACTGCACCAAAGATGCCTTAGTGGCAAAACAATTTATGTAAAATTCGTACATTTATTTTCAGCCTACCACAAAAATTAAGTACTTTTCTATATAAATTTAATTTGTTCCTTAAAACAAATTCCAATTTTCATCTTAAATTTAGCTTAAATACAACAATTTAAGATATTTTTCAATTTATCTATTTATCATTTCAGTTCACTGTCAAATAAAAAAATTTATTCTTAATTAATTCGGGCTAAATTTCGCTCATCGATTTCTGTGTGCGATTTACAAAATAATATAATATTTCTTTCAAATTAATAAAACTTCACTGTCGACGAGCGAAGCAGTCAGCAGCATCGTTTAAACATAATGTTGATCCTGTGGAACACGGGCGATTTCTTTAGCGAGACGTTTTTCGTTTTTCACAGCTTCTCTAGCTTTTTGCTCATCGTTGATATACCGGCGCTACTAGTAGCAGCAAGTAGGTATAAACGTACTAGCAACCAGAAGATAATAGACGACCGACGTTCTCCCGGGTGCCGTTAATCATCGGGGATGAGGCCTGTACGTGGTGAGGGGCTCGATGCGAAACCGTAGGGATACGACGATGGTGTGACGTGGGATGAGACGTAGGAGGCGTTATGGCGTTAGATGGTCAGCTCCTAGCTGAAACGGAAGTGACCGCACGTTGGAGCAATGGATATCCCATGGGATCTGCTGACGGACATTGCCGGTCTCGTAGTCGGAGATGGAAAAAGCTCTAAGCTTTCCGGGGATTCGCGAGTACTAAGAATTTTATAAAGTTCCCAACTGTAGTAAAAAAAAAACAATAGTTGAAAATTAATTGCGTCTCTAAAGAGACATTATCGACGGCAAGGAACAGAGCACCGCGCATTTCATTAAAAAAATGTATGTCCTGTCGTTTCGCAAATGGCCGCGATGTATATCACGACGATGGAGTAACTGTAACGCGAAATGCGCGAATAATTCAAGTTTATTACGCAAATATCGGCGTTATGGCGTATCATATATCAGATAAAGATGTCTTCCATTTTTTTTATGCTAGTTATTATAAATGTATATACAATATATTTATGAGATTTCGTTTTCGAAAGCGGCGCAGTTTCTCACCGCTGCACGGAACAACGCCTCTGTTGATCGCAGCGAAATTCCACCGAAAATTCGTTATCGGAAAGAGAAAGAAAGAAATAATCAAATTGATATTTATCGAGAGAATGCTACACTTTCAGGCTTGTAAAATCGCTTGGCGAACGAGGACGAGCCCAGTGATTCGTAGTGGAGTATCAGCACGTGTCAGGCAGGATCGCCGTGTGAAACACAATTGGTATTAATGCGGGACGCACGGCGTGCGCGCGCGCGCGAGCGGGCGAGCGCGCAAGGACGAGATAAATGATGACTTGCTTTCAGCCTTTTGCTCCTTTTCCATTCGAATGGAAAATGGATATTAATGGGCCTCAACTAGCCGACGCGTTGGCGATGGTCAGATGCGCGTAGGTACACCCGCGGCGGACTTGGGATCCGGATTTAATGCTCATAAACGTATATACACGACCGTGTCTCAGCAGTTAGTCCACAGTCGGGCTCGAAGCGTCGCGGATAGACTCATCAGCCTGGACATGCCTCGCTGATTATACGACCTAGCGGCTCATTATTGCGGGCTCTAAAAGCATCTGCCGTTTACTCGCCACGTTGAATTGACCGGATTTCATCCGGTATGATTAGCGTTTATGCGAGACAATCCGTGCCACGTTATCCAATTTGTATTACATCTTGCTTCCCTCGCATCAAGATTATGCGTATGATCATTATTTCAGATTTGATTGTATCAAACCTTTCCTTCTTGTATACCAATTAATTTATACGGCCGCTGAATTTATCTGTGTGCATATAGTGATTATGTGCGTAATGAATCGCTATCTCTTTCAAACTAATTATTTTTGTCTCATACTGCACATTCTTTCGCAATTGCGAAACGATATGTGTGATTAAGCAAAATAAATACATTTCATTTCTAATAATCGCCATTGATGGAATATTTCTTTCTGTTAGATGACAGTTAAGACAAACTATCTTTATGCGTTTTAATAAAGAATAGTGCAAAAATCAATTGAATATCTCGAAAAAATCGAGAGAAAGATTTTTCTTCGATATTATCATATTCATCTTAATATTCATATACTCGACTATGCAGAGAATGCAAAATCATTTCATTGTTTTTAGACAAAAATAAACATAAATGTTGTATATGTATGGAGAGAATTTTTTTTAGAGTTTTAGAGTTTAGAGTTTTAGAGTTTATGAAAATGATAATCGTGGAACAAGACTGTATTTCCAAGAATTTTAATGTAAATCTCTTTCATTCATTAATAAAATTATAATGAAGTATAAAATAGTTTGATTAATTTTATTAAAATGCATGATAAGAATCTTTAAAATATTGTATTGTATTACAACTATCACTTAAAGATTTGAAAAATGTAAAAAACTTAAAAAAAATAAGATGATATAATAATAATCTTGAATCAAATGTATTTAAATTAAGATAATGTCGAAATGTTAAATCTTGTATTAGTATGGAACCGCATATAAATCGAAGGGATAGCAGGACGAAAAATTTTTAGGTGCATATCGGACAGCTACTGTAAAGTAGGCACCCGGGCATCCACGTCGCGATAAGCTAATGCGTTTCGCTTTTAATGAGCTTGATTGGCGGCTGTACGAGACCTCCGGTTTCACGTATCGTCCGGCCGAGTGTGCTCACCTGTGTTCGAGCTCGCTCAGACAGATTATTACTTACTTAAAAAAACTGTCAGCAATCATGACGGTGTATCTAAACGGTGTTCTTGATCGAGCGAGAGTCGAGCAAGTTTCAACATTAAGTGTATATTCTTGTGTACACTAAAAAGATGTAGATTAGAAGATATCGAATATGCATCCAGCTGCGATATTATCATAATCGGTAATTAGCATCGATTACTCAATAGTTCATCTAGGATTCCAAAATTAGCTCTCTATTTCAAGATTAGATTAAGATAGTTAATAATATCGGAAATCATTTCTACGTGTAATAGATAGATCCGACAAAAATAAATCTGATTGTGATCGACTAAGGAATGAAAGCGAAGGAATCAGAAAAATAAGAGATGTTTCTATTTATCGACGTAATGTACAATTATTTCACAGCGAGAATTTATTAGAATTTATCGCAACGACACGGATGATTTCTAATTTCTATACATCTCTCCCATCGCACGCGCGCGCGAAATAGTATTTTTATAATTGAGAGCACGTGGAGAACAGAGGGAGACGATTTACGATTATAGCCAGGCTATAATCGTACACGAATTAGTGTACTAAGTATTATCAGGGCCATTCGTCACGCTCGCGCGACGAACGGCGTATTTCTATTTCGCGTGGGTGAATTCGGCTCGGAAAAAAATAAGCGATGCCGTGATAAAGAAAAATGAAATGTCGTTTTGCAATCCGCGGCGGTGTCCTGGTAGTCCGTCGATTGCGTGTTTCACGGGCGTGTTTCATGCCGATGCACAATGATCGAAATGCCTGCCTACCGGTCGTGCCTTATATCACCGGTCATCGACGGGCCTAACAAGCGAACGTTCTTACGAGCGTTCATTTAAGAGATAGTCATGACTGCTCTCACAAAACAATGAACGAGTATAATTAACCGATGGCTGCGAGCGTGCGCGTTGTAATCACGTCGGCTCTTTGTCGTTGACAGTGTCGACTTTCACCTCGCGCTGATGACGCTCAGCGTGAGAAATAATAGGAGCGCGATAAAAGGTTTAATTACATTTTCGTCTGGCTAAGCTCATATATTTGACGTAACAAACATTTACGCAAGCGGATATATAAAAATACTACTGACCTGTGCAATATCCGGCGACTAAAAATATGTACATACGTATGTTTACCTGTGTAATTAAATCTGTGTAAATCGTGTGTTACATAAAAATTTCTTGATAACAATCATGCACATTAATTCTCCATCGCGCATACATCATTTAATTGAATACAAAAAGAAAATAGCTACGATTACGATGATACATTTACAAGTATAAATTCGTAAATTATATATTTATTAATGGTAAATTATTTTGATAAAATGCGTTGCATAATCCTGAGAATGTTATCGCCGCCATTCTGCTTTCTTACTAACTTTCGTACACCTGGATAATATCGCAAATGGTCGTTATAACGTTATCTAACGTCTGTCGCAATGTTTTAACGGTCATTTAGTTCCTGCTATAACGTGATCCCCCTGCTTGAGTGTAATTAACTCGGATAAGAATTCCTTTATGCTTCAGCCTACACATGGTCGAGTGCATGGCCAGTGAGATCAGACTGTATTGGACGTGTTTATATCTGATCTGTTTTACTGCCAACTGCTCTTTGTCATAGATACAATTGCCCTCACATCGTTAATTCATAGCCATTATCCAACAGCCTTTTCGACTATCAAATCTATTTTCGTAATTTGTTAAATGCACGAAGACAGTATCGTGCGAGATGACTAGATCCATCTAATTATCTGAAAATTATTTTCAGCCGCAAGTAATTAAACCTAAATTTAATCAATATTAAGTGAAATTTGACCAAGAAATGTTCAACAAATTAAGCAAAGAATATTTTGTCGAGGCAATTATTGTTATATATGTCTAAGAACATTTTTGTGTAAATTTTACAATTTTCAGTTCAAGCAAATGTTGATTATTTATGTCGTTTTGGTTTTGGAACACAATCCTAAACTGAAGATGGATTACATTATGTCACTGACAAGCAATTTAATATTTATAATGATGATTATAATAAGCATCTTAAAAACACTATAAAGAATTTATTGCGAAAAATATCACTTAAGCTGGGATTTAAATTTAGATCTCCTACTCGGAGTGCGAATATTTTATTCTTGCTTAAATTGGAAATTGTAAAATTCACAGAAAACTATTATTATAGGCACAAAGATTTTGATTGAATATTATTTTTCTTGATTAATTATATTGAATTTAATCAATTATCATCGGCAATACAAAGTTACATTAAAAAATACAGAATTACAAAATTTTATATTCTTTCTTTTTTATTCACTTCTTCTCTAATGTTACCTTTTTAAGAAAAATTGTTACCTTTTCAAAGAAAACTGTTCTCTTTTCAAGGAGATTTCGATCTAATTAATTATTCAACAACGCGACATTGCCTGCTTTTAAACGACGCGTTTTTCCTCGATCGTAACCGCCACGTTCGCCATCTATTCGACCAGCAATTCCGATTTCAATGAATTAGCATTCGCGCGCGCGCGAGAGGGGGCGAAACGGAGGCGGATATAAACACAGAAGGACGGGAGAAAAATCTGGAGAGACCGAGGGAGAAGTCTGTTACGGGGGTGGGAAGAGGAAACGGCCGGTCCCAAGCCAGTCACAGATGGCCAATTACTCCCGACAATAAACACAATTTAATTTTATATTCATTCCACTTAGCGCTTAGGCGCAGTAATCCATCACCGGGGATTATTTCGGCTATCTCCTGGCCGACCAACAACACACCTATGACCCGTGCACACAGACACCCGCGCAGTATGCTGCATCGCATCGTTGTACACACACATATACACACACACGCGCGCGCGCGCGCGCGCGCCTATATAATGCACACATATAATGTTGCAGTGCCTACGTGCTTCTGCGAGCTCGCGCGATATATGCAGCCAGCTAATACGTTCGTGCGCTACATATTTATGCTTGAGATGGTTGATATCCGCCACTACTGAATATGATTGCTTCTCTGGTGGCCTTACGTCGTTCCAGCATTTATGTTCCGATACTGCCACTAATCGTTTTTCCAGTAACATTCCATCTTTACTCCGCTCGAGTAAAGGAAAATTAATCCTAAACGATATTCGTTACGAAATTTTCTTAATATTAGAACCGCGACTGTGCTATTTTCTACTCCATCTAATAATTCTTTTTTTAAATTTGGATTTGTACGTGGAGCTTTAGAGTTTTGTGACTTCATAAATAATTAATTATAAGTAATTTTACTTTTATGGTATCCTCTCTCCTCGTAAAAGTCCAGATTTATTCTGAATCGCGATTGAGTTAATTTAGATTCACAGTTCTAGTGTTAACTGATACCTCGCCAGTTCAATGTACTTTAATTTAATGTATCTTTGCTTAAAGTTAACATAACTGAATGATTATTTTTCCGTTTTAAAGATAAAAATCAAATAAATAGAATTATATAACTTAAAATTAAAATTGTAAAAAACGTTTATTATAAACAAACAAATGTACTTTTAAATTAATGTATCTTTGCTTTAAAATTAACTGAACCATTTTTATTTTCATCTTGAACATCTGAGGAATAAAATTGTTTAAGTTAAAATTAAAGTCATGAAAAACATTTGTTATCAACAATTTTTCACAGTAATTGAAGAAAATTTCCGAGTCCATTGAACTCGTAAATACCGATTAGAGTTAATTGCAATACAGAATCTCATATAAATTATCTTCTGGATACGTGATATAATTAATCAGCTAGTTACGATACAATTATCAAGTGTACCTCGAGACGTTAAATATATCTCGATGGTTCCTTAGACTGTCTTAAATTGTATCGTAAAGCGACGACTGTTCTAGAGTCTCCCTTTATGTCGTGAAAGTACTCGCAGGTGGGAAAGCGTGAGGCTGATTCGTGCAATTTGAATGGCGCATAGCTCGAGATCCAGTTAATTTCGCGCCGTCTCCCGTGAGAGTGGAAACGTAGAAATACATAAACACCGTACACGCCTCCGTACATGCCTGTGTATATAAGTACTACGTATATATAAGATTCTCGTCGTCGTTGCCGTCGCCGTCATCGTCGTCGTCGGTCGTCGCCATCACCGTCGCCGTTCGTTCGCTTCTTATGCAAATCAGGCGGAAAAACTCGCGTGTTTCCGGCGTGTTTTAATTATTCAAGCGACAACTTTCTGCAATGAAATTAGAACTCGCGCAGTCGTGACTGCCGGCGACAAGTGTTTTGCTTATAGCCGCTGCCGCCCATCCCGGCCGAAGGAGGAGAGCCGTGAGTGAGATATAAACTACTGGATATATCTAAATCCGCGAGCGAGAAGGGAAAGTCTTGGATGAAAGAAAAGAGAGAACTAAGAAATTTAAAAAAACATTGTGACAGTATGCTCTATGTGATGCTAACTTTTTAAAGATTTCCGAAAGAATCAAGAGAATTTCGAAAGAATTATGAATCTGGATAAAGGTAATAAATTTTAAATGCAAAAATCGGCATTAATATCATATTGTAACTGTTGTCAACGTCTTTTAAATGCAACGTGTACCTCATCTTCGTTATAGTATGAGTTGGATTTGGACAATGCGCCCGCTGAAATTTCTTCTCTACGCCGACGTAGCAACGAGCGTAGTTGCAAATATAGCAAACTCGTACGAGAAGGGTGTACCGAGCTGGTAGTTATTCGGTAGTAACAATAGCAGTCGTGCCACCCGGGGCATACAGAGCGTGTTTGGCGCCGCGTTTGTATGAATGAAATTATTCGCTTCTAGGAATATATAGCCAAACGTTACTGTGTTGCGGAGCGGTCGAGGGAGGGATAGAGGATGCTTTTCTCCTCCTTACATGCTGGTATATAGGTGTTGATTGCACCGCGGCAGCTGTGTTTTATGCTTTCTCGCCTCTTGCGCAAGACCCGCCTTTTCTTATATTATATTATAGCGACGTGTTGAACGGCGTCTCGCACCAGTTTCGACAATTCCTGAGTATTATATGCACCGCTACGCAAAACAATGGCGATTGCGACACAATCGCGTTTTACAAGCAACGTAGTAGGGATGGTGTCAAAAATTCTCTTACTCCCGAGAGATATTTCTTGAGAAAGAGAAGAGTTTCTTAGAGAAAAAGATACGTGACTAAATCAATTGACGAATGTAGGTACATTGCGCAAAATGTATTTAATATATTCAGAGAGAATTTATTCATTTTATTCGCGAGTAGAAAGTTCATCCAGAAGTAAGGAAATAGAGATCGGGAGACGAAGCGATCTATATTACAGAGGAATCTTTTCAAAAGTCAGTGAAATCGGATAGCGGATTCATCGGTAGTGTCTGAATGTTCATTGTGCTGCTCCTCACGTGAATCCGCCGCGACGCCGTGGACAGAAGGAGACGGAAGAGAGAAGAGTCAGTTCTTATTTATGGCTATATTAATCCTTAAATGGTATCTAATGTCACACCGGTACCAAGGCAGATCTATCTGATAGGAGGGCGCGGTGCCCCGTCGGTCGCTCTAACATCGTCGTGTGGAACTTGCCATTGTCGTACGTATTCATACGTGTGTTCTTGTACGGCCGTGCTGCCGCTGCCAGGCACTCCTACCACAACAGAGTACAAACGACGGTGTCGAGTTACCGGATGGTACACCACGGGGTGTCCGTGACTTATACCCTGTTTGGTTACCCTGGTTCTTCAGCCCCTCCCTGCAGAGCCCTTCTCACCTACTCCCTTTCGTCTCCCTCATTCCGCGGGCCTAAATCCTCTCTCTCTTTCTCTTTTATGGTTCGTGCCGTACCGCTGCTCCCGCGACCAAGATGTTTTGCAAAACAAACGTTTGTATCTGCACGCTCAGCCGAGCGAGAAACCCCCATCGTCGGGGGCGACGTTAATAGACGGTGCTCACCAGCTTTCGCCCTAGTGTGCTTCGCGCTACTGTGAAATAGAATTTATTTTCATAGGAAAAGCAGATATTAATTACAATTTAATTATCAACAAATCTAAATAGAAAAATTGGTATAAAATAAAAGCCATGAAAGATATAAATTCTGAAAATTAATTTCAAAAAAATTGTGATTAATTAGCGCAGTTTTTTCACCTTTTTTTTAAATTTTTTAAAATTTATTAAATTTTTGTTTAATTGTGTGTGTATATATATATATATATGTATAATAAATTTTCATTTAACAATATTATCAAATCGATCATGAGGAAAACGATCAATGATATAAGGACAGCAGCTCTCATGAATGGAGAAAAAAATAAAAAAAAAAGGAAGGCAGAAAGAAGGAATGAACGCGCAATAGTGCGTCGCGTTGCGGAATAATACACGACGGGGTGCATGGTGCTGTATTTAATCCAGCAATAACAGAAATATCAGTATAGGAGCACAATGGCCGGTTCGCAGATATATCTGTTATATACGGGGATACGCGCGGTGTGCGGGATAAGGACGCATGTATAGAACGTCCATGTAGACAACATATACCCGATGCGTACCATCGCCACCATCGGCGGTGCAGCAGGCTGGTTGGTCGGTTATTGAGGTGTCACAGGCAACAGCACCAACAACGTGCGAACCAACCGAGCCGGGGCTAATGAATGGCATCCTCCCTTTTCTTTTCTGCCTATGAAAAATTATTGCTGCTGCCTCTTCTCTCTCGTACGCAGGGGATCCCCCACCGGATCTTCGTCTCACGGTGTCGACCTACCACCGCGCTCCGGGCGCCCTGACGCGACGTGGCGCGGCCCCGACGGGATGGCCGCGATACTCTCCACGGCGATGTCGGTTGCTGTTGGCTTGCTGGTGTGCTCGATGGCGCCCCGCAGCGAAACCAGCTGGCCCCCGGTCACGGCCTCGGCCCTGGTTCCCGATGCACCCATTGCGAGCATTGTCGTTGCACACGCGGAGGATGTATATGCATTACTAGCTGCGCTCGCGCGCTCGAGCGACTTAAGCGGTCTTGCCTTCGGGACTTGTATGTGTATATGTGTGTATGTACGGTGGCAGAATATGTGGCGGAGAGCTCGACGTGCTTTTGTGTACGTGGGCCGTCGTGCTCGCGGCGCACATTTGTCTTGATAAAAGAGACGAGCAAATTAAAAGTAATGATTTGTAGAAATATTTTGGTCCTGGCCCTTCTTTCGCGCTGCCCCACGAGGGAAATGGAGCCATTACGGTGCCTAATGCCTCATCTGTTAGCCGTGTGAAATCCTGCTTGCTCCTGTGGGGCATGCTTACAATGCTCCATTTATATAAAACGAAAGGATATTCTGTCCTCTCTTAGGGTTACAACGATGAACAGAATGGTGATGTGATCTGATAAATGTGGAAAAAGATATTGAGACGATCAAAATTATCATAACAAAACGTATTCAATCAGTTTAATTATTTTCTTATAGATAAGACTTCCCATCAGAGACATTAATTACAACTTGATTAGCATAGATCTACCCAGATTTCGTGGGAATTCGTTGCGGTGGAATCAAGATAACTGGCATGCGTGTTTTCCGCGAATGGCCGGATAGCCGAATAAAGGCTCGCACCACGACCGGCAGCAGGCGTGTAATGCGGATCAATGGTACGGAAAGAAGAATCCACGCTGCGGAATCGTGTATACGAATGCCCTGTAATCAAATAAAGGGGAACAATGTTGGCGAACGATGCGAGTCAGCCAGCTCAGCAGTGCGATTTCGAACCCGCCCGTTCCTTGTCCTGGACACACCCCCACCGTAACCGAGCGAGCGCTGTTATCCGCGTATCCTACGACTCACTTCGTGGTTCCCTTAACCCAATCCTCCTCTCTTTCTCTTCCCTCTTACTCTCTTTCTTCTGCCGCTCCGTCTCTCTCTCTCTCTCTCTCTCTCTCTCTCTCTCTCTCTCTCTCTCTCTCTCTCTCTATATATATATATATATATATATATATATATACACACACACACACACACACACACACATATATGCTGCCATTCGTATTTCTCTCGCAACTCGCGATCGTATCTCATAGTCTATTCGATATGAGATCGAGGAGAATTTGAAACCGCGCTATTCTTCTATACGCAGTGCGAAGTGTGTTTTACGATGAAAAACGTCCAATGGGCACTGGTCGCCATCTTATTTACGATAGAGAATTTATGACCATGTCGCAACAAGGCGATACAACTGGAAATTTATATCTATAAATGGTTCTCCGATATCGAGTGTCATCGTTAATTTGACGATAAGTACCGTGACTCGTGATTCTTTACGAAAAGTATTATTTACGAGTATCGCACAATCCATAGATGACAATTATCAGAATCCGATAATTCGTATAAGACAATTCAGGTAACCCTACACTCAGATTCATCGCGATATGCAAAAAGAAATGTTTATTTTTCGAAAGACCTCGTTCGAACCGTTGTTCTCGACTTGGAGTCATCTATTCTCGTCCTGATGAATATACTCCTGAGACTACGGGCTACTAGAGAGCGACGAAGGGGGAGCGAAGCTGGGTCGGAAAGCTCCCGATGGTAGATAACGTCGGTCCGTTTGTCTTCGTAATAATATTGGCCCGCGGTCCGTCATCCTGCTTAAACGGGTCTACAAACGCAAACACAGTGGCCGAGCCAGTTAATTAATGTACGAGTTGTAACGTTGTTAACCTACAATCACAGTTACATAGCACCGACGTAGCGATAACTCACTCCGTCGTGGCATTCGCGCATACGTGGCTTACGCTACTTGACACTCGAGTACATTCATTAGCACGGTAAGGACGAAATAATTCTAATAGTCTAAGGTGATTATATCAAGAAAGACTCATTCCTTACAAAATTGAGAAGATCGGTCTTGTTGGAGAAGATCAATCTTGGCGAACGTGATCCTGCTTGACCATGCATTTCTGTCGTGCATATTATCCGCGAGCAGACATGAGGAGGTCATTCGCAAAAGAAAAATGTCGAAGAGGTCAGTCTTTTGATCAGATGCCGAAGATGTATGCGGTTTAATATCGCTCGAGAAAGAAAGAAAGAAATGGACGAGAAAGGAAGAAAGGTCCTCTCTCTCTCTCTCTCTCTCTCTCTCTCTCTCTC